>OODK01000210.1_pt1 | contig 68606 bp, 51 predicted proteins | sample 1671371 | NCBI WGS metagenome assembly OODK01 (sample SAMN06348150, study PRJEB24527) | human gut metagenome | biome: human gut; feature: ankylosing spondylitis patient; material: feces | host: Homo sapiens | place: China | collected 2015-10 | reverse complement strand
TTCGGCCAACGATTGACGCTTTTGGAAACGTCAGCATGGAAACCTATACCTATCAGGAAGAAGTGGAGTATGAATACAAAATCCTCAATGTCCTGCTGAAAAATAAGGGCTTCGATACCATCGCGCGGAAGAACATGAACCGGAAGCAGACCGGGCGGTACGATGCCTACAACCTGACCTACGGCAACCGCCCCGAACTGTTCGGCGCAGGATCACCGACTTACAGCGGCGGCACAACGGGCAGTATTGGCACAGGCGGCGGTACTGGTGGTTCTGGCGGTGGTTTCAAGTATGATATTCCATCGGAAGCCCTTTCGGATGAAAAGTTCGCAAGGATGATTGAGGAAGCCGAAAAATATCTCGGTATGCCGTATGTGTGGGGCGGCAGTTCCCCAAGCACCAGTTTTGACTGTTCCGGCTTCGTCTGCTGGGTCATCAATAACTGCGGCAATGGGTGGAGCGTTGGGCGTACAACGGCCAACGGTCTGCGCGGAAAGTGCAGCTATGTTTCTCCTGCGGATGCACAGCCTGGTGACTTGATCTTCTTTGAGAAAACCTATAATACCGTTGGCGCGTCGCACGTTGGAATCTACGTCGGTGATGGGATGATGATCCACTGCGGCGACCCCATTTCCTATACCAGCATCAATTCGACCTACTGGCAAAGCCACTTTTTAGGCTTTGGCCGCATCAACTGAAAGGAGGGCCGATGGGCAAAAAATTACAGAAATATCTGGATGAAGCCGAAAAAACGGAACAGCAGATCGCGGAACTGGAAGAACGGCTGAGAACCATCCGGGCAGCACAGAAAAAGGAAGAGGACAGCGAGATCATCCGTGCTATCCGCAGCACCAAGATGGGCGGGCGCGAACTGCTGGCTCTGCTGGACAACATTCAGGCGGGCAACGTGACGTTCCTGACCGCTGTAAACAACGCTTCGGAGGAAGCAGAAACGGAGGAAGCGATTGAAAAAGATGCTTAAACGGCTGGGAGTTGTTATCCCCAGCACAATTCTGACCCTGCTGATGGCAGTGGGCTTTTCGACCCCGGCCTTTGCCTTTGTGGACACCACTGAAGTGATGGAGGAACCGACACAGGTGATCGAGGAAGAGGAACCGACCGAGGAAGAAAAAATCCCGTTCACCATCGCAGGCAACGGCGAGGTGGAGGACAACATCGTAGATGACCCCAGCAAGGAGTTCTTCACAGTAAAGACCAAGGGCGGCAACACATTCTTTCTGGTGATCGACCGGGCGCGAAACAGCGAAAACGTCTATATGCTCTCGATAATCGACGAGTACGATTTGCAGGAGTTTCTGGACGATGAAGAGCGGAACGGCAAGCAGGAAGAAGAAACGCCTGCGGTAGTTCTGCCCGAAACCAAACCCGAACCTACCCCGGATGTGGAAATCGAAGAACCGAAAGAGGAATCGAGCGGTGGCATGAATAAGATTCTGCTGCTGGTATTCGTGGCGGCACTGGGCGGTGCAGGTGCTTTCTTCTACTTCTACATTTATAAGCCGAAGCCGAAAGAAGAAACGCCGCAGAGTGAAAATCTGGAAACCGACCAGAGCCTTGCGACTGTGAACGAAGATAATCAGTCCGGCAACGAAAATGACACATAAGAAAACCGTAACATAAGGATGCAGGGGTAGTCGAAAGGCTATCCCTGCTTTTTTCAAAAAGGAGAAAGCGTTGAAATATCTGGTGATTGCAGAAAAACCGAGTGTATCGAAATCCATTGCAAAAGTGATCGGTGCATACCGACAGGAGGACGGGTATCTGGAGGGTGGGGATTGCGTGGTAAGCTGGTGTCTGGGGCATCTGGCAGAGTATGCAGCCCCGGAACATTACGATGAACGCTATGAAAACTGGCGCTTTGAAGATTTGCCGATTCTCCCTGCCGAGTGGAAACTGCTGGTGCATAGCACCAAGAAGCCGCAGTTCAATGTCCTGCGCAAACTGCTCCGCAGCAAGAAATTTGATTATGTGGTGAACGCCTGCGATGCAGGACGCGAGGGTGAAGCAATTTTTCGCCGTGTGTATGCTCTTGCCGGAAGCAAACTCCCCATCAAGCGGCTGTGGATCAGCAGCATGGAGGATGCCGCCATCCAGCAGGGCTTTGAAAACCTGAAAGATGGTGCGGCGTATGATAATCTGTTTGCAGCGTCCGAGTGCAGGGCAAAAGCGGACTGGCTGATTGGCATGAACGGAACCCGTGCTTTTACAAAAAAGTACGGCAGAAAGCAGACCATTGGCCGGGTGCAGACCCCGACGCTGGCGATGCTGGCCGAACGGCAGACCAAAATCCAGAACTTTGTAAAAGAACCCTATTACAAAGTGGAACTGTCCGGTGCGGGTGTCGTGGCGGCATCGGAACAGATGGCGCAGGAGCAGGATGCCGATACCATGCAGGCTGCTTGCGATGGGCAGTGCGCGGTGGTTGGCAGCATCGAACGCAAGAGGGTAGAAAAGAAGCCCCCGAAGCTGTATGACCTGACGACCTTGCAGCGAGAAGCAAACCGCTATTATGGTCTGCCTGCAAGCCAGACCTTGCAGGCATTGCAGGAACTGTATGAAGAAAAGCTGGTGACATACCCAAGAACAGACAGCCAGTTTGTGACCGAGGATATGCGCAAGACGGTGGAATCTCTGGTGCTGGCCTTAGATGGCGCGGCGGCAGACGTGAGCTGCGTTATCGACAACAGCAAGGTCACAGACCATCATGCGATCCTGCCGACGATGCAGGGTGCAAAGTGTGATAAGGAAAAGCTGTCCGAAACCAAGCAGAAGATTCTTTCGCTTATCATCTGGAAACTGGTGCAGGCTGTGCAGCCACCGCTCATCTATGAGGATGTGCTGGTGACGGTATGCTGCCAGGGCAGGAACTTCACGGCAAAATATAAGGATGTTCTGCAGCCCGGTTATACTGCAAAACCTGTTCCGCTTGTGGAGCCGGAGAAGAACAAGGATGCGTCACTTCCGAAAGACCTGGAACAGGGGATGATTATTCCGGTGGTACGGGCAGAGAAAAAGCAGGGCTTTACTTCACCGCCGAAAGTCTATACCGAAGATACCCTGCTGTCGGCCATGGAAACCGCAGGCAACAAGGAATTTGAAAAGGATACCGAGAAGAAAGGTCTGGGAACCCCTGCAACGCGTGCCGCAATTCTGGAAAAGCTGGTATCCTCCGGCTATGTGCAGCGCAAGGGCAAGCAGATGATTCCCACGGAGGATGGTGTGGCCGCGATCCGCAATATCCCGGACTACCTGAAATCTGCCAGTATGACAGCCGAATGGGAAAATGACCTGCTGCGGATGGAGCGCGGCGAGATCAAGCCCCATGATTTTATGCAGGGCATCCATGGATTGCTCGATAAGATGCTGACTGACCTCCGGCAGATTCCTACCGTCGCGGCAGCTCCCAATCATAATAAGGTAAGCGTAGGAAGCTGCCCGGTCTGCGGAAACCCTGTACATGAGAGTAAGCTCAGCTTTTGTTGTGCAGACCGCAGCTGTAAATTCGCCCTTTGGAAAGAAAGCAGATACTTGTCCAACATGAGAAAAACGCTGGACAAGAAGATGGCGGTAGACCTTTTGAAGAAAGGCCGCACCCATGTAAAAGACTTTTATTCCGCGAAAAAAGATAAGACATTCGCCGCTGACCTTGTGATGCGCGTCGAAGAGGGCCGCGCACAGTACAGCCTGGAATTTCCTAAAACACCGATGAAAACGAAAACGTAAAGGAGGTTTGACTCTTGCCACAGATTAACGATATTCGAGAATTGGCGCAGCAGAACGCCCGGTATGTCAGTAACTCGCCACAGGACTGGATGAGCTATCTGGATGTGGCGGCGAGGCTGTACCGCTATTCGTTCACCGATGCGCTCCTGATCCACGCGCAGCGGCCCGATGCAACCGCCTGCGCAGAAATGGAACTCTGGAATCAGAAAATGAGCCGATGGGTCAACCGTGGCGCAAAAGGCATCGCGCTTCTGGATGATACCGGACCGCGTACCAGACTGCGGTATGTGTTCGATATTGCTGACACTCATCTGGTGCGCGGTGGAAAAACACCACTCTTATGGAATCTGGACAGCCACGAGCATGAGCAGGCTATCTTAGACCATCTGGTAGATACCTATGGTTTATCCCAGACAGACAGCATGAATACTGCCCTGCTGGAACTGGCACAGCAATTGACCGCCGACAATCTGGATGAAGCGATGGATGGTCTGGCCCATGAGGTGGCGGATACGTTTCTGGAAGAACTGGACGAAGATAACATCCGTGTCCGCTTCCGGGAACTGATGACCAACAGTATCTTCTATACGCTTTCCCGCCGCTGCGGGCAGGAGCCTATGGATGTGCTGGACGATGATGACTTTATCCGCATTGTGGATTTCAACAAGCTGCCGGTGCTGTCGTTCCTTGGCAACGCGGTTTCCGAACAGTGCGAAGCGGTTCTTTTTGACATTGGCCGAGAGATGCGGAAAATTTACAAAAAAGAAATCACGCAGCAGCTTGAAAAATCCGTTGACAGCTTGTATAATACCAATACGGACTTTAATGCATTAAAGCACGAAACCAAAGAAAACACGACCAAAGGAGGACAAGAAAATGGAGTTGACGTATTACCGCAAGGGAGATTATCTGTTCCCGAATCTGGCCGTGAAGGACGAGCCTCAGACCATCGGGAAGTACGGGATGCTGCGCAGGACGTACCTGAAAGAGAACCGCAAGAACTGGTATCAGAGTATGCTGATGAGCGGCAGGCTGAACCAGCATCTGGCGCAGATCGAGGAAGCAGCGGAGAGCCGGGTGGAAACCCTGCTGGACAGCCTGAACGAGAAGTTTCCGGCACCGAGCAAGGAGAAAGACCCGCTGGCATGGGCGGCGCACCAGAACAACCTGACGACGATGGCCGAGGAGATCGTCTTGAAGGAATTGGTGTACAATTAACTGAACCGACAACGGAACAGAATTTGAGCGAAGCAGAGGAAGAAATTGCCTCTGCTTTTTCTTTTCCTGATTTGCCGACCGTGGAACAGCAGATCCGCGCCATTGAAGCACCGGTCCGGGCGCGGTATGCGGACGAGATTGCACTTGATTCCGAAGTAGTCGATGAAATCCTGCGCACGGGCAGCAACCGCAGCAAAGGTCAGCTTCGTCTGATCTACAATTTCATGGTTGAGAAAACCCCGGAAGAATACACAGAGTTCGTAAAAAACGAATATGGTACGGGCGGCAAAGGCTTTGAAATTGTCGGTGCAAAGTATGCCGTCTGGTTCGATGATCTAGGAATGCGTATTGCAGCAGGCAGCACGGCAAAGGGAGGTACGATTGCCAATGCATTTTTGTCATGGGAGGATGTGAGCAACCGCATCCATGAACTGCTCCGGCAGGGCGAGTATGCGCCGCAGGCGGTTCTGGACGCTGCACGGCAGAATGCTTTGCAGGAACACGCGCAGACATTGGCTTACATGGAGCGCGACTTGGCAGATGGCGTTGCCGAAGCAGTCTTTCAGGATGTAGAAATCTTCAGGGGCGGTTTCCCGGAACTGACAGACAGGCTGGCGGGATTGCTGGATAATACGGATTTTCTGACCGATCTCAATGAGAGATTGTCCGCGCTGGGGGAAGCCTACGTCGAAGATAAAGACCTGATGCGGATGCACTTTTATAAGCCGGATAAAGTAGCGGCTCTGTTCCAGCAGTTTGCAAAGCCTTATCAGAACTACTCGGCGCGGGATGGCTTTCACTGGAATGAGTACAAACGATTCATCACGGAAGATGAAATCAATGGATATTTCACGCGGGGAAGCAATTACTCGGATAGTCGGCTGGCAATCTATTCGTTCTTTCTGAATCATGAGGACAAAAAAGAACGGGCTGACTTCCTGAAAGAGCATTACGGGATCGGCGGCAGCAGCCATGCACTCTGCGGGGCAGACGATTCTCACGAAGATCACGATGGCAGGGGCATTTCTTTGGAGCGTGGCGCATACGGGAACCCGGATGCAAGTGTTCATCTGAACTGGAATCAGGCCGCAGGCCGGATTGACCAGCTTATCCGTGACAGTGAGTATTTGAAGCCGGCAGACTACTCCCGGATGCCTGCTTATGAGCGCGAGCGGATGGCAATGCGGGTGATGGGATTCTATCACCATCTGCCGAACGACGTGGAGCGGCCTTATCCGCAAGACCTTTACCATGAAGAAGGACGAAAGGCTCTCGTTGAAAAGCTGGAAGCCCCTGAACAGGCGGTGGAACTGCTGGAGCAGATGGACAATGCACTGCTGTCCGTGCCGCTGGATTCGGGAGAATATGAGCGTAAGGCAGAATCCCTCTCTATCCTGCACCAATATGTCGAGGGAACGTACACGATTTTCCCGGAAAAGAAGAGGGCTGTTGAGATTGCGGTTCCTGAACAGGGGCAGATGTCCATGTTTGACTTCATGGAGCAGGAGCCGCAATCGAAAGAGCAGTCAACCGCCGCAGCGGTTGAGAACCCCCAAAAGGCAAAAGTCGTTGCGCGGTATCAGTCAACGGTGATGATGCAGGAGGGATATATCGAGGATATTGCAATTCTGCAATATCCTGATGGCAAGTTCTATAACCATTATAACTATGACGAAGAAAAGGGCACGGGTGCTGCAGAAACAGGGCCGTTTAACAGTCTGAATGATGCAAAGTCTGTCATTCGTCAAACGAGAGAAGATGCAAAAGCAGTAGAATCGTTTGAAAATCAGCCTAAGCAAACGTACAGCAGAGAAAACGGCAGTTTTCTGTATCTGGAAAACGACCATCTGTACCGCGTTGAGCGTTCTAATGCCTACGACGTTTATCTGAAAGATATGGAAAATTCGGCGGTGGCTGGCCGGGTCATTCCGTTACCGTCATATAGCGAAACGCTGGCGAAGAATCCGCTGAACGATTTCCTGAAACTGGATGCAGACCACACGCAGAAAGACAGCCGCTGCGTCTATAAAGAATGTCTGTACACGCTGCTGGAAAAGGTAGAGCGCAGCGAAATCTATCCGCTGCTGCGTGACCGCGATACCACCGAGGAAGAAGCGGAAAATCTGATTCGTGAGAAAATCGAGGATTTGTTTGCTTCCGGCGAGGTGGAAAATGCTACTTACTCCGAGGCTATCGACACATGGGCGCACTTTGGAGAGTGGATTCAGGAAGATATTTTCCAGCGCACCTATCAGGACATTATTACGGACAGACGGGATGCTGTTGCACTGTATCAGGATAGCAAGGACGCACCGCAGTGGGTGCGCGGCATTATGGTTCCGTATGCAGCGGAAGAAAAGGCCGTTGAGCCGACCTTGCAGCCCCTGCCGCTGGATGCCGTAAACGAATATAACGCGCTGAAAGAGCGTTACCCGGATGCTCTGGTCGGCTATGAGCAGTACGGAAACTTTGAGTTCTACGGTGAAGATGCAAAGCGCGTTTCGGCACTTCTGGGAACAAAAATTCTGGAAAAAGAAACTGCACTTGGCAAAGTAGATGTATCTGGTTTCCCGCGTGAGCAGTGGGTTTTGCAGGCGATGAAACTCTGGAAGCAGGGGGAGAGCGTCTATCTGTCCGGCCAGCAGGAAGATGGAACCCATGCGCAGACAAAGTATTTCCGCAGAGAGGAATACTTACCGATTAACACAACCATCGAACTGGAAGATAGAGAGTTCCGTGTGGATTCGGTCAACTTTGAACAGGGAACGGTCAGTTTGCAGGACATGACCCTTGCGAAAGAAGCCCGGTATCCGATCTTCCGAACGGAACCACTGGAGTACATTCGGCATTTATATGAACAGGCAGATGTACCGATGGAAGAAGCGGTGGAAATCACAGTCTTTACGGCTCTGCATAATGCTGGTGTGGCTTACGAGGATTTTTCCCCGGAGCAGATGGATGTGATCTATTCGGTGGCAGAATCGGGTGGCGAGTTGGAAGAACTGCTGAATCCCGACTTTCCGCCGGAACAGATGCAGCTGATCGCAGATGTGCAGAACCGAACGGATGCCATTAGCCGCGCAGCGGCAGAGGAAGCCCTTGAACCGCTGACGCAGCAGCCTATGACCCCGGCAGAGGTCAACCATGCACGGCGGCAGCACAATCTTCCGCTGGACAGCGGTGCGATAGAACTGCCTGCACAGCCCAAACAGGAGCCTATGAACTTCCGTATTACGGACGATGATCTCGGCGCAGGAGGGCCGAAAACAAAGTATAAAGCCAATGTGGAAGCCATTCGGGTGCTGCAAACGCTGGATGCAGAGCAGCGGCAGGCCACAGCGGAGGAACAGGAAATCCTTTCCCGGTATGTGGGATGGGGCGGCATTCCGCAGGCGTTTGATGAAAGCAATGCGGAGTGGTCGAAAGAGTATGCCGAACTGCAGTCCCTGCTCACGGCAGATGAGTATAAGGAAGCCCGTGCCAGTACCCTGAATGCGTTTTACACTTCCCCTACGGTCATCAAGGCAATGTATGAAGCTCTGGGCAATATGGGATTGTCCAAAGGCAATGTGCTGGAACCGTCCTGTGGTGTCGGCAATTTCATGGGTCTGGTGCCGGACAGCATGGAAAAGATTCGGATGTACGGTGTGGAGCTGGACAGCATTTCAGGCCGCATTGCACAGCAGTTGTACCAGAAAAACAAGATTGCAGTGCAGGGCTTTGAAACGATGCAGTTCCCGGACAGCTTTTTTGACTGTGTTGTGGGCAACGTACCTTTCGGCAATTACAAAGTACCGGACAAGCGGTATGATCGCCACAATTTCCTCATCCACGATTATTTTATCGCCAAGAGCCTTGACCTTGTGCGTCCGGGTGGTGTAGTAGCGGTGGTAACGTCCAGCGGTACGATGGATAAGAAGGATTCCTCTGTCCGTGAGTACCTTGCCAACCGCGCCAATCTGGTAGGTGCGATTCGTCTGCCGAATAATGCGTTCCAGCGCAATGCCAACACGGGCGTGGTGGCTGACATTCTGTTCCTGCAGAAGCGTGACCGTGCAGCAGTGGAGCGGGCTGACTGGGTGGATCTCGGTGAAACGCCGGAAGGCTACTCCATCAACCAGTATTTTGCGCAGCATCCCGAAATGGTGCTGGGCGAAATCACAACCGAAAGCACCCAGTACGGAAAGCAGGAAACTACGGTTAAGCCCATCGAGGGCGCAGACCTTGCCCAGCAGTTGAAAGAGGCAGTCAGCAACATCCATGCCACCATCACGGAGCCGGAAATCTCCGACGACGAACTGGATGTGCAGGAAGAACCCATTCCGGCAGACCCAAATGTGAAGAATTTCAGCTTCACGAACATGGACGGGCAGATTTACTACCGCGAAAACTCCTTTATGAATAAGGTGGAACTGCCTGCCGTAACTGCAGAGCGGGTGCTGGGTATGATCGCTCTGCGGGAAACCACCCGAAAACTGCTGGATTGTCAGCTGCATGATGGTTCGGATGCAGAAGTTCAGCTTTTGCAGAATGAACTGAAACAGCAGTACACCGCATTTAAGGCGCAGTATGGCCTTATCAACAGCACGGCCAACAAGCGGGCGTTCCGGCAGGACAGCAGCTATTGTCTGTTGGCATCACTGGAAATTCTGGACGAGGAGAAGAATCTCAAACGGCTTGCCGATATTTTTACCAAACGTACCATCCGTAAGCCGGAGCCTGTTACCTCGGTGGACACGCCAAGCGAAGCCCTAGCTCTTTCTATTGGAGAAAAAGCAAAGGTGGATGTGCCGTTTATGGTGCAGCTCTGCGGTAAACCGGAACAGGAAATCACGGATGAACTGGCGGGCGCGATTTTCCGAAATCCTGTGACACAGCAGTGGGAAACCTCGGATGAATACCTGTCCGGCAACGTTCGTGAAAAACTGGCCACAGCAGAAACCTTTGCAGCGAACCATGCAGAGTATCAGATCAATGTGGATTACCTGAAACGGGTACAGCCCAAAGACCTGGATGCTTCGGAAATCGAAGTTCGCTTAGGTGCAAACTGGGTGAAGCCGGAGTACATCACGCAGTTTATGAAGGAAGTGTTCAAAACCCCGAACTACTATGCCGGGATTGACATTAAGGCAACCTATTCCGAAATTTCTGGTGCATGGAACATTTCGGGCAAGTCGCTGGATCGCGGCAATCCGCTTGTCACCAACACTTACGGAACCCTGCGCGTCAACGGCTATAAGCTGCTGGAAGATGCACTGAACCTCCGGGATACCAAAATCTACGATACGATTCACGATGCGGATGGAGATCACCGTGTACTGAATAAGCAGGAAACCATGCTTGCACAGCAGGCACAGGAATCCATTCGGGAAGCGTTCAAGCAGTGGATTTTCAAGGATTTAGACCGCCGTGAGGATTTGTGTGCGACCTACAATCGGATTTTCAATGCGATTCGTCCCCGTGAGTACGATGGCAGTCACATTCGTTTTGAGGGCATGACCCCGGAAATCTCTCTGATGCCGCACCAGAAAAATGCGGTAGCGCACATTCTGTACGGCAACAATACGCTGCTGGCGCATTGCGTGGGCGCAGGCAAGACCTTCCAGATGATTGCTGCCGGCATGGAGAGCCGCAGGCTGGGCCTGTCGCAGAAGAATCTCTATGTGGTACCGAATCACCTCACGGAGCAGTGGGGCGCAGATTTCCTGCGGCTCTATCCCAATGCCAATGTGCTGGTGGCAACGAAAAAGGATTTTGAACCCAGCAATCGAAAGCAGTTCTGCTCCCGCATTGCAACCGGCGATTACGATGCCATCGTGATCGGTCATTCGCAGTTTGAGCGTGTGCCGCTCTCCCCGGAACGGCAGAAAGCCATTGTAGAGCGTCAGATCGACGACATTACGCTGGCTCTGGCCGATGCTCGGAGTGAGGACAGCCGCAGTTTTACGGTCAAGCAGATGGAAAAAACAAAGAAAACGCTGGAAGCAAAGCTGCAAAAGCTGAACGACCAGACGAGAAAGGATGATGTGGTTACATTTGAGGAACTGGGTGTTGACCGTCTATTTGTGGACGAGTCGCATTTCTATAAAAATATGTTTCTCTACACAAAAATGCGAAATATCGCAGGTATCGCCCAGACCGATGCACAGAAGTCCAGCGATATGTTTGCAAAGTGTCAGTATCTGGACGAACTGACAGGCGGCAAGGGCGTGACCTTTGCAACCGGAACCCCGGTCAGCAACTCGATGGTGGAGCTGTACACCATTATGCGGTATCTCCAGTATGACACCCTGCAGAAGATGGGACTGAGTCACTTTGATGATTGGGCGGCATCCTTTGGTGAAACCGTCACGGCAATCGAGCTTTCCCCGGAGGGTACGGGCTACCGTGCGAAAACACGTTTTGCCCGGTTCTTCAATCTGCCAGAGCTGATTTCCCTGTTCAAGGAATCGGCAGATGTACAGACAGCGGATATGCTGAACCTTCCTGTGCCGCAAGCAGAGTACATCAACGAAGTGCTGAAACCGAGCGAAACGCAGGAAGAAATGGTAAGTTCCTTTGCAGATCGCGCCGAAGCCGTGCGCAATGGCAATGTGAATCCCAGATTCGATAATATGCTCAAGATCACCAACGATGGCAGAAAATTGGCACTCGACCAGAGGCTTATAAATGATATGCTGCCGGACGAGCCGGAGAGCAAGGTGAATCGCTGTGTGGACAATGCGTTCAAGGTCTGGGAAGAATCTGCCTTGGATAGGGGAACACAGTTGATTTTCTGCGATTTATCGACACCAAAAGCCGATGGTACATTCAATGTTTATGATGATGTGCGGGAAAAATTGGTGGCGAGAGGTGTTCCCCGTGAAGAAGTGGCGTTCATTCACGAGTATAACACGGAAACCAAAAAAGCAGAGCTTTTTGCAAAGGTGCGCGCCGGACAGGTGCGTATCCTGATGGGGTCTACGCCGAAGCTTGGCGCGGGAACCAATATTCAGGATCGGTTGATTGCCCTGCATCATCTGGACTGCCCATGGAAGCCGTCTGACCTGGAACAGCAGGAGGGGCGTATTCTTCGGCAGGGAAACCGGAATAAGCAGGTGAAAATCTATCGTTACGTCACTGAAAATACGTTTGATTCGTATATGTGGCAGATTCTGGAAAATAAGCAGAAGTTCATCTCGCAGATCATGACTTCCAAATCGCCTGTCCGTGCCTGCGATGATGTGGACGATACCGCGCTGTCTTATGCCGAAATCAAGGCACTGGCAACGGGTAACCCCTACATCAAGGAAAAGATGGACTTGGATATTCAGGTCAGCAAGCTGAAGCTGCTGAAAGCCAATCACACCAGTCAGATTTATAGCTTGGAATCGGATATTGCGCGCCGCTATCCGCGAGAAATCGCTGTGGCACAGGGTCAGATCGAAGCACTGAAAACCGATATGGAAGCGGCAAAACCGCTTCTGGCGCAGGATAAAGACCACTTCTCTATGGAAATCAGCGGCAAGGTGTACACCGAGCGCAAGGAAGCGGGCGCGGCCATCATCGAGGCTTGTAAGGCTTTGAAAGCAGCTGGCACCGAGGGCAGGATCGGCAGCTACGGTGCGTTTGAACTGCATTCCCGGTTTGACAACTTCGATAAGGTGTTCCGTTTGTCCATCAAGGGCGCATGGAACTACTCTATGGAAGTCGGCAAAGACCCGCTGGGTAATATCCTGCGCGTTACCAATGCACTGGCAGGCATCGAAAGAGCATTGCCGCAGGTGGAACGCAGACTGGAAACCTTGGAACAGCAGTTGGCGCAGGCAAAGGAAGAAGCCAAACGTCCTTTTGCGCAGGAAGCGGAATTGGCCGAGAAATCTGCGCGTCTTGCGGAGCTGAACTCTCTGCTCAACATGGATGAAAAGGGCAGTGAGGATGCGCTGGGAGTGGACGAGGGTGTAGCCGAAACGGAAGTGGCAGACAGGCCGCGTCATCCTGTGAACTACGCAGGCCGCGTTGCAGAGCGCACTGCGGACAATGTGCGTAAACCCTCTGTGCTGGCACAGCTTCATGCAAAACAGGCAGAGCGCAGCGCAGAACCGCAGAAAACCCAGAAGCGGAAAAGTCACGACATGGAACTGTAAATGAGAGCAGCCCCGTCAGTTTTATCTGGCGGGGCATTTTTAGAAAAGGAGGGCATTTGCTGACATTAACACCGATCAATCTAAAAACGGCAAACGCATTTGTACAGCAGTACCACCGCCACCATAAGCCGACGCGGGGGCATAAGTTCTCTATCGGCGTATCGGAAAATGGTGCGTTGGTGGGCGTTGCTATCTGCGGCAGACCCGTGGCGCGGCGGTTAGATGATGGCTATACGCTGGAGGTCAACCGTCTGTGTACAGATGGAACACCGAACGCTTGCAGTATTTTGTATGCGGCGGCGTACCGTGCAGCACGGGCAATGGGCTACCACAAAGTTATCACCTACATTCTGGATACGGAAAATGGAACATCCCTGAAAGCTGCCGGGTATACCTGTGAGGGCAGAGCCGGAGGCTTGGAATGGAACGGTGCAAAAGCACCAAAACAGGCCGACCAATATCCGCGCCAGATGAAAACACGATGGGTCAAGAAAAAGGAGGGCTTGCATGGCAGTTGACCGTAAACAGCAGATGAAAGAAATCACGGAACGGTTGGAGCAGGGCGTAAAGGACATTTTTACATCGGAAATGTACACGACATACCTACGCACGATGGCAAAATTCCACAATTACAGCTTCAACAATACGCTGCTGATCGCTATGCAGCGGCCTGATGCCACACTGGTGGCAGGGTTTAACGCATGGAAGAATAAATTTAACCGTTACGTCAAAAAAGGCGAAAAGGGCATCCAGATCATTGCTCCGGCTCCCATCAAGGAAGTCGAGGAGCGAGAGAAAATCAACAAGGATACGGGTCTGGCGGTGCTGAACGAAAACGGTGAGCCGGAAATGGAACGTGTGGAGTATGTGGTTCCGCGTTTCCGAGTGACGACGGTTTTTGATGTTTCACAGACCGATGGGGAACCGATTCCGTCGCTGGAAGTGAACGAACTGACGGCCAGCGTCAAAGACTATGCGCTGCTTACGGCGGCAATCGAGCAGGTATCGCCCGTGCCGATGCGGTTTGATGAAATCAAAGGGGATGCCAAAGGCTATTACAGTGATGCAGACAAAGAAATCTGTATTCAGGTCGGCATGGGTGAGAGCCAGACCATAAAGACGATGATCCACGAGGTCGCTCATGCGATGCTGCATAATAGCGATTTGATGAAACAGCGTGGGGAAGAAAAAGACCGGCTTACGAAAGAGACCGAAGCGGAAAGCATCGCATTTACGGTTTGCTCGGCTCTGGGCATTGACACATCCGACTATTCTTTCCCGTATGTGGCAAGCTGGGCCAGCGGCAAAGAGATGAAGGAACTGAAAGATTCGATGGATACGATTCGATTGACCGCAGCCGACTTTCTGGAAAAGCTGGAAGCGGCAGTGGCAGAAAGGAGCGCAGAGCGCATGACCGCGATGCAGTATGCGGAAAAGCTGATTGCCGACAGGGAGCAGGAGAAAACGATTTTCGATGATGAGCAGCGAAACCTTATCGTGAATTTGGCTTTCAAGCTGGATGATCGGGCAGCAACGGAAGAACTGGTGAATGGTCTGGCGGCTGCACTGGCCGAGGATGACAAAGAAGAAGCCAACCGCCTGATGTACGATGCGCAGGAGAAAATCGAAAATCTCCCGGATGGGATGATTGGTCTTTCGGAAATGCACGACTATGGCTATCAGAAAGATGATGTGCTGCCGCTGACGAAAGAGGGCGCACGGGAGTGGCATCGGCTGGGTGAGAGGATTTATCCGCTGTTTCAGGATGGCACGGCAGGAGATTTCGCCAGTCAGGAAGAGATCGAACAGCATGATGGCATTTTCGGAATCAAGGCTGACGCATGGAGTGCAATTTTGCTGGAAAAGAACGAAGAGTATCTGGAAGGTGAGTATGCCCGCCCGGATGCCGCACTGACGGTGATAAGTCGGGAGCAGGCTCTGCGGCTGTTTGATGAGGGCAAGCAGATTTATCTTATCCGTATCAGCCCGTGGCCAGTTCTTGTCACAGGGCGTGAAGAAATCGAACGTGGAAGTGACTATTTCCAGATTGCTAAGGAAGATTTGGAAAAGGACAAGCAGAAAACAATGGAAAACGGCGAGAAAGCACCCGTTGAAAAGCTGGCAGTAGACCTTGACGATTATGCCTTTGACTTCGATTTCTACCACTATAAGGACAGCGTAGAGGATCGGGAGCAGGCAGTTGAAGCACTGAAAGAACAGATTCAGGCTGGGGATGTTCAGCTGATCCGGGAATGGCTGCAAGCCGCAGTGGAGGAATCAGAGGGAGAGTCCGCAGAAAAGGCGGCAGAACTGATAACTCGTATGGATGCAGTAGTTAAGGAGCAGAAGCTGCTTTCCGGCAGCGAAAAGCAGTTTGGCATCTACCAGATCACTGCCCGTGACCCGGAACACGGCTACCGCTTTATGAATCTGGATTTTGTAAAGCGGCATGGGATGGAAGTAAACTGTGCAGACTATGAACTGGTCTATACCGAGCCTCTTACGGAAAAAGATACACTTGAAGCTATTTACGAACGCTTCAATATCCAGCGTCCAGCGGATTTTACCGGACATTCGCTTTCCGTCAGTGATGTTGTGGTGCTGAACGATGGCAAGTCTCTCAAAGCCTACTATGTGGACAGCATCGGCTTTGCAGAGCTGCCTGATTTTTTCAAGGAAAGGAATATGGATTTGCAGAAAGAGAACCTTTTGAACGAAAAATTGCAGGAAATCGAAATCTTTGATAAGCCTGGTCTTTTCAGCAATGGCCGACTGCGGGATGAAGATGTGCCGGAGGGATTGTACCGCTATGACCTGCGCGGTTCGGACTATGACCCAGGCCAGCCCATTACAGTGGAGAAAACTGTGGTGGTGAACCATGCGGCATCTGTTCTGATGGCCGAAGAACTTGACCTTGGCGCAGAGGGGCGGCTGGAACTTGGCGAGGATGGGCTGAATTTTACAGGTGCAGAACTGACCGTGCGGGAGTTCATGGAGGAACAGCAGCAGAAAAGGAACGGACTAATCCACGGCGATTCCGACCATATCGCAGTCGAAGGGCATATCGGCACATGGTACGCCATTGATGAAACGGAAATTGGTGGCGAGAAGTTCTTCCTGCTGGAGCATGAGGAACACGGCGATATGGCGGCCTGTGTTGCAGTCAATGAGCAGGGCAAGTTGGTGGCAGAGGACTTGTGGAACGGCTTCGATGAGGATTTTCAGGAGGCCGTGCAGAAATATTTCTCTGAAAAATGGAATATGCCGAAAAAAGAAGATGTGGTATCGGAGATCATTGAAAAGGCTGTGCCTGTGCCGGACAACAGCACGCAGGACTATTCGGATGTGCCTGTTTACTATGAGCCGTTCAGCTATGCCAAAGAAAATGACGAGGTGGATTTATACCGTACCTCCTATCGGCTGAACGGCGAGTGCAAGCAGGCGATCCATGAAGCGATTGCGGACAATTATGACGGAATGTACCTTGGCGATGATGCAGTCGATCAGGTGGTGAAGCAGTATGGTATGGAGCGTGTGGGGTACATTCTTGCGAATACCTTGCGCTACAAAAACTATGATGACCGCTTTTCTCACAGCAATAAGGAATGGGCAGAGCAGGTCGGCACCCCGGAAAATAATGCAGACCGCATGACCTTCCGCACGGATTGGGTGGTTGACAGCCACCCGGCTATTCTGGATGGCTTTGTGACGATGTTCCGTGAAGAACTGGAAGCACAGAAAGAACAGGAACAGCCTTTCGTAAAGCAGTTTTATGTGGTCGAAAATTTGCAGGCCGCGCCTTTGAAAATTGAGCGGTTCGGCAATCTGGATGATGCAATGTCGCAGTATCAGGCACTTCCGAACCATTACATGAAAGCCCTGGGCGTGGAGAAAAATCCGAATCCGCTGCCTGGTTCACTGGATATTCTGCAGTGCAAGAACGGACTTGACACCATCGTAGAGGATTATAAAACGGTTCCGGGCTGGGATAACCCGTATATCCAGAATCATGTTGTCCAGCCGTTACAGGGGGCGTTAGCTGTGCAGGATGTGGAGCTGGCCTACGAATTGCCTGATGCCTATTTTCATATCCAGACCTGTGAGGATGGTTTCGACTATACCTTATATAATAAGGACTTCACGGAGCGGGATGGCGGTATCCTTGAAACGGATGGAGATAAGTCTGTGCAGGAGGCTATGACGGAGCTGCTGGCAGAGTTCGGCTGCGATGCAGCACAGGGCAGGATCATGGACGCGGCAGAACTGCGGGAACAGGCCGATATGGTGGCAGAGCAGCAGGCAGAGGTTTTGAAAGAAAAACTCGCCGCAGAAAGACCTGCGCCGGAAGAAACGCTCAGCTTTTATGTTGCGGAGTGTCTGGAGTTTACGTTTGCGGGAGAGTTCCACGACCATCTGACAATGGAAGAAGCCTTGGAAGCCTACGACAAGATTCCATCTGAACGGATGAACGCCGACAAGTGCATTGGATTCTGCATCGAGGAAGATGGTGGCTTTGTTGGAATGTATGAGCTGGTCGTGAACGATAAAGTGCAGCGCGAGAACATCAACTCCATCAACTATTTCAGGGATGATAAGCTGGTGCAGCAGGCTATTTCCGATATGGAAAAGCTGATGGCGGCACGGCAGCAGAGTAAAGAGCAGGAACGCGGCAGTACGAAAAAGTCTGTTCTGGATGCCCTGCGCAGTCTGAAAGCCAAAAAGCAGGAGCAGCCTGCACAGGAACAGCCCAAACCGCAGAAAGGCAAAAAGAGAGGAGATATTGAGTTATGAGCAATGTGCGTTTTGATGAACTGGAATTGATGCTGATGGCGATGTTTGAACAGCTGACACTCAAAGATACGATTCAGGTGTTGATGGAGGTTCAGCCGCTTGTGGCAGAGGATGCAGAGATGGCTGCGCTTGTCCAGCAGACGATCCAGAAGATGCAGCAGTTGAACGAGCAGCAGTTCAAGGGGCTGGAGCTGGAATGGCATAGGCCGGAGGATGATGCAGGAAAATGAGTTCAGATATATTTGTGATTTATCAGATCGATAATTCTGAGAAAAACCGTGAGTATCGCTGCCGCAGCTATGAATACCAGATTCAGCATGGCTTTATGATAACCGCAGACAATTATGGCACGGGCTACTCTGGTACGGCTTCACGGGGAATGGGCGCGGAAGCGATTCGTAAAAAGATGGAAAGCATTAACCCGGACAAATTCAAAATTAGAAAATTTGGGGTCAGTGATGTCATCGGATTGACTGCGGCAGGCAAAACCTCTTTTTTCTATGTTGATAAGGATAGGCTGGTGAGATTCAACGGCTTTTTCCCAAAGCCCCAGAGCGGCACATACCTGATTCTTGATGAGGGCGGCTATCAGGTGGCAGGGCAAAAAGGAACATGGCTGGTATCGGATGAAGTAGAGGTCGATGGTCAGCGGTTTGTTCAGATGAGAAGTGAACAAACAAAGAATCCACCGCCGAGCATTATTCTTCACGAGAGTGGAGCCTTTGTGACGCAGACAGCTTTAGGTTTCGATGGAGAAGCTACCAGAAAGATGAGTGCTTTTTTACAAGGCCCAAAGCCTGAACTGCTGCACCATCAGAAGTTCTTTGAAAACGGTACAGCGGAACGCGCCAAAGAATCCGGCACAGAGCAAAACTACAATATGATAGATGGCTGCGTCAATAATGTGCCGAAAAAGCCCCGGCGCATTGGTGGCAGGTGGTCGGTGCTGGATCGGCTGCATATTAAGCAGGCTGAGCGGCGACAAAAAGACAATGCACCGCAGCAGGAGCAGGAAAGAAGTCGAAAAAGTTAAAATGCCGTAATGTCGTTGAGATGGCTTCCCTAAAAAGGAGGCCATCTTTTTTGGCGTAGAGCCAAAATGTAAAAAACTTTTTTACATTACGATTGATTTCCCGAAGCTGATGGTATATAATAATAGCAGAAGGGAGAGATGAAAAATGCGTTTTGATGAACTTTTTGAAATGAGAAAACTGACAGGAACAAAATTAAAGGACTATATTCGCAGCAATGGATTCTCAAAAGTATCGTTCTGCAAGAAAACAGAGATTTCTCGCCCTACTTTAGATAAGATTTTGAATGGCGAGATAGATAGCAAAAGCACGTTCGATAAGCACTTGAACAAGATTCTTACCAGTTTGAGCATTGACCCGGATACTTTGATGGGATTTTCACCGAGAGTGCAAAGTGTAGATGCCGTGTACTCGCAGAATGCGCCGATTGATTATCAGATGAATGATAAGGCAAAAATGGAGTACGATCTGTTGCAGGATATTCTAAACCTTTGCAGTGTTTATTATTAAAGGCGGAAGGCTATGAGTGAGCGAATTACAGCAGCCAACTTAGATGAAGTTATCAAAAGGAACGAAGTTATCGAGGAACAGATGAAGCAGAGTGCTTCGCTTATCTGGTCAAAATACAATCCGATGCAGATAAATTCTCCGATACAGTTGGCGTTACAGATTTTAAGACCATATGGTTTGATACAGCTGCCGATTGATAATCGCTATTTAAGCGGAGCAATTTTTGTTCGGGATGGAAAACGAATCCCCTTGATAAATACGGCACTTCCGAGAGCAAATCAGTATTTTACGGCATGGCATGAAATTTATCATCTATTGTTTGATGAAGTTTCTTTTGACCATTTAATTGAATCCGAAATCCTGATGGAAGAACGAAAAGCAGAATACTTTGCTGCGCTTATGCTTCTGGGAAATCTTATGCCGTACTTTGAGGGCTTAAAGGATATGGAGTTCCAAGCAAAAGCGTTTCAGTGCATGAACGCTTTCCAAGCTCCCTATAAGGCGGTGCTGATTTCTCTGTATGAAAGTGCAGTAAAGAATGGGAACACGGCTATTGTGGAAGAAGTTAAGGAAAACTTTGATGTGCAGGTTGAAGATATTGCACAGAGATTCCGCGATTTGGGATTGGATGATTCCCTTGTACGGCCTTCGTATGTAGTAAATGTAAGTCCGCTGCAAGAGAAAATCAATAAGACGATTCGCAATGAGCCGGAAGTGGAATACCATAAAGACAATGAAGCATTTCTAAAAACGGTTTTAAGTGAATTTAAAATGCTGACGGGAGAGGCCGATGCTTAATATACCAGAGTATAAAGAATATGCTGGGGAAACCAAAATAGCACTTATGGATAACTCATCACTGGCATTTATGCACGAGTTGAGCCAGAGAAGTTATCCATCTGATGGAATCCTCAGCGTATACGATTTGATTCTGATACCAAAGTGGGTAATGGAGGAAATTGAGGATTCTACATACAGAAGCACCTATGTTGAGCAGCTTCAGGCACAAGGGTATCCTATTCGTTGGATTGATGAAACAAAGTACGGTGCTTTTGTCAATGATGAAGATGTGAACCTGTACTACATCGTTGAAGCTGCGGTATCGCGTGTGTCAGAGTTGATGCGCTTCCTTCGCAGAAAAGTAAAAACCGAAGATCTGATTGATTTGCCTTCCGCAGAGGAATGGATGAACCGGCTGTACGATGAATGGCCGATTCATGGAAGAACGCTGTCAACGGGTCGCACTCTTAAAAAGAATGCGGGAGAAATCTCGTTGACGATCCTTGCTGAAATATTCGCGTGGTATCATGATGGAGTGGACAGCCTGACAATCTATACGCAGGATACGGATGCGCATGAGTTCCAAACGAATGCAGAGCGTATCTTAACGGGAAATTCTGAATTTACTCCTGCGCTGGATTCTCCGATTTCGGTGGCATTTAAGTCAAATGACTTTATTTTGTGTCAGATGTATCGTGAGGGCACCTTGACTTTGGATGCGGTGCGGCAGCTTCGCCACGATGATAGAAAATTGACTTATACACGGCAGCAAGCGGATAAGTCGATTATTTGCCGCAAAGAAGTTATAACGAAAGAGCAGTTCATTGATTTGATTCAGGATGCGACGGTTCAAATCCTGTTCTAAGAGTAATATGGTAGAAAAGGGTCAGCCCTAGTCTTTCGCAGGAAAGACCAGGGCTGGCTTTTTGTTTTATAGAGAGTGTTCGTTCTTTCGGGATTGCTGCTGTTCGCGCCGTGCTTCTCGTTCTGTTCCCAGAATGTTATCTACATTGGCACATACAGTCTGGAGTTCCCTGTGGTAATCTTTGAAATAGTGGTAGGTGTCATACTGGGCATCTTTCTGAATGGTAAGCTGCTCCTTTTCAGCCCGGAGGTCTTTCATGGTCGGGAACCTTCCATCTGGGGAGTGCTGCTTTAGGATGCGGAGGGCTTCTTCATATTTGGCAATATCCTCTGCATGAGCCTGACGGAAAGATTTCTTATTGCCGGATTTCAAGAAATCACCATAGACTGATTTTGTAGAAAGATACTGGCCTAAATAACGAATCTGCTCATTGACTTTTTTCAATTTTGCTTCGGTGAATTTGGCATCACTTCGGGCTTTTGCCATTTTAGATTGAATGGCGTCAGTGGTATCGGAGAGTTTTTCGTAAGAATCGTATCCATGTTCCTGCACATAAGCGACTGTCCGTGCCATCTGCTGCAAATTGGAAATCTTGACTTTCTGCGCATAGGCGCGGCTCTGCTGTGCTTTTACGCAGGTCTGCAAGTCAACCACAAGGCGCAGGTCAGACTTAATGAACAAAATAGCCATAGGATCATCTGCTGCCCAATGAGGATTGTTCCGTTCTTTGTTCCGCGCATTTTCTGCAAAAATGCGGAGAAGCCTGTTGCGGTCATAATTAGAACCGAGAGCGCGGGCAGAAATAAATTTCTGTCGGTCAGCAGGAAGATAGCTGAATCGTCCACGATGGTCTTTTACCAAAATTCCGTATTCCGCTTTTAATAACCGTTGAAATTCCTCAAAAGATGTGGCACGTTCCGCAATGTCAGAAATGGCATTGCGGAAATTTTCTTTGTTTGTTTCAAAGGTAGTGTGCATGGGGGTGATGCCATCGCCCAGAAGTTCCATGTTTGCAATGTCCAGATTCAGCTGCCCACGCCGCTGCGCATGGTACTCCTGCTGTGTGATTTTATCCGCAGCAGGGGAGAGCAGATCGACCTGATGCAGCCCTTCGCGCTGGCAAATATCCATCAAAGATTTTTGCAGGTGCTTCAAATAGTCTTTGGTAAGGTGGTGCTTGTATCCAGCCTTGCAGTCGATTGGCCGTTCGGTGTAGGTCTGAGGCTCTATATCGGATTTGCGCAGGCTGTTGATTATGATGTGGGTATGGATGTTGCCTGTTCCGTTATTGCCATCTGTATGGGTGCAGACCAAAGCCTGATGCCCCGGAAAATTAGCTTTTGCGTATTCCAGCCCGATGGCCTGTGCACGTTCTCCTGTTAAATCGTGGTCGGCGTTATCTCTGGGGTCATGGCTGATAATGTAGTGGTGGCTTTTGATTTCATCATAGGTGTTGTTCTTATGGTACTGCTGGTTTAACAGTTCACATTCAAGGTCGAAGGTTTCGGGATTGCAGTTCAAACCGTCAAGATAAAATTCTTCCCGAAGCAGCATATTCCCGCTTTCATCCAGAACGGGAACCAGATGAAACTCATCGTGCTGGTATTTGAGATAGTCGATGGCACTCCCATAATTGGCATTTTTACTTGCGATGTGTTTTAGAATTGCCACGATACACACCTCCAAGCTGAACGATTTCCTGCCGCAATTCACGGATTTCCGCAATGCACTTTTTCAGTTCTTCCAACATTCCGCGTGATGCCAGACCGCCGCCGTGGAAATAGCGGGCAATCTGGTTGAGATTGTTTCCAATGCCTGCGGCCTGCACCGTCAAATTCTGAATCTCGCCAAGATCGGCAACGATATTATAGTTGACTTCCAGCTTTTCGCGGAGAGCCTGTTTGCGTACAAAAGTACCAATCGGGTATCCGGCATCTTTAGCGTATCCGGCCACCAGCTCATATTCCAATTCTGTGAAACGGATGTAAACTCGCTTCCCCCTATGAAGAGATTTCTCTTTCTTTGGTCGAGCCATAGCATAATCCTCCTGCATTTTATAGTTGCAGAACAACTCCCGATAAGCCGTAGGCGTTCGGCTGCGAACACATTTATGTGGAGCCGGATAGCCAAAATCCAAGATTTTGTGCGTACCGTGGGAATGGGGAACGGAATCCCCATCAAGATTGCCAGCTGGGAAAAACCACGAAAGTGAGTTTTGAGCGGCTATGGGCGAATCTTGCGCTAAGAGAGAAAAAGCCCCACGACCTGGAAAATCGAGAATTGTCCTTATACCTATAACATTCTGAAACCACCTTTTGGCAACCACTTAAAAAATATTTTTGTGAAATTTCAAAATTTGGTTGCCAAACACCCCTTTTAGAATGCTATAGGTGAAGGGAGGTATTTGATGTACCAGAAAATGACGCATACACTTGAGGATTTGAAGAAATTGGCAGCGATGGAACTTCGGGATGTGAACCGTGAAGAACTGGTGGACATCAACGATGTGGAAATCAAGAAAGACCTGTCGCAGCGAGAACGGATGGTTGATTTTGTTTCACAGATCAAGAACCCTTACTGCTATCTTGACCGGGGAATGGTCGTAAAGATCAGTTTTGCCGGAGAAAACCGATTAGAGGACACACTGAAAAAATGCGCACGGACGCATAGAAAATAAAAAAGAATAAAGTAGAAGAAAATTTGCACTTTAGCACATTAAAGCGTTGACATAGACCGCGAAATATGAGATAATGGCTTTGGGTCAAAACAGAATATGCTAACTAAAGCCGATAATTTTCTTGGTTTATTGTCAGAACGACAAATAGATTAAGGAGGTTATCGGCTTTTTATGTTTTTTCAGGAAAATGGACAATATCGCTGCGCTGTATATCTTCGATTGTCACGTTCGGACGGCGATCAGCAGGAAAGCAACAGCATCAAAAATCAAAGAGCGTTGCTGAACGATTACATGGGTAAGCACCCGGAATTGCACAAGTTCGATGAGTATGTGGACGATGGTTACAGCGGCACAAATTTTGAACGCCCGGATTTTAAGCGGATGATGCAGGACATTGAGAAAAGGAATGTCAACTGCATCATCGTCAAGGATTTATCTCGTTTCGGCAGAAATTACATTGAAACGGGTCGTTATCTGGAACGAATCTTTCCATTCATGGGTGTGCGCTTTATCGCCATCAACGATCATTATGACAGTGCAGAGGAAAACGATGATAAGGGCCGTATTCTGATTCCGTTCAATAATCTTATCAATGACACCTACTGCCGGGATATTTCACTGCGCGTTCGCAGTCACTTGGATGTGAAACGAAAAGAAGGTCAGTTCATTGGCAGTTTCGCAGGGTATGGGTATCGCAAAGACCCCAAAGACAAAAATCATCTGATTATAGATGAATACGCTGCGGGCATTGTGCAGGAAATATTCAAACAGAAATTGAACGGAATGAGTTCACAGCGCATTGCCAGTCACTTGAACGAACTGGGTGTCCTGCCGCCGAACGAGTATAAGAGAGCCAATGGATTCAACTATACCTGCGGTTTTCAGGCTGGGCTGAATCAGAAGTGGACAGTGGTTTCCGTCAATCGTATTTTGAAAAATGAATCCTATACGGGAACATTGATTCAGGGTAAACGCAGGAAAATCAATTACAAAGTAAAAAAGAGCCATGATGTTGGAAGTGAAAACTGGATTCGGGTGGAAGATGCGCATGATTCCATTATCAGCAAAGGCGAGTTCCAGCAAGTACAACAGTTGTTGGAACTGGACACTCGTACCGCACCATCGCAGACAACAGTTTATCCATTATCAGGTTTTCTGCGCTGTGCAGACTGCGGGCAGAATATGATTCGCCGCACGGTGACGAAAAACGGAAAGAAGTATCAATACTATCACTGCTCTACCTATAAGAATGGCGGCGGCTGCACACCGCACATGATAAACAGTGAGAAGCTGACGGAAAGCGTTCTGGCTGCGATTCGGCATCAAGTGACACTTCTTGTAGAAGCGGAAAAGGTACTCTCCAATGCAGAGTTGGCAAGCGGCGAACAGATTGGCATAAAGATTCTGGATAGCCAGATCACTGCACTGGAAGCTGAATTAGAACGGTACAGTAATTTGAAAATCCGTCTGTATCAGGACTTATGCGATGATGTTGTCAGTCGGGAAGAGTACGGAGAAATGAATACTCGCTTTGCGCAGAAGATGAAAGAGGCACAGGATAAGATTCAGGAAATCCGCGAAAAGAAGCAGGAGGCATTAAAGCACGACACACTGCTTCCTACTTGGTTGGAAGAATTTAAGCAGTACGAACATATCAAAACGCTCGAACGCAGGGTCGTGGTGGAACTGATCGACCACATAGATGTTCATAGCAAAACAGAGATTGAAATTCATTTCTGCTTCGAGGATGAACTGCACAGTATCACAGAAAAATTTATGGAATATCAAGCACATCATGGAAATGAGGTGGCAGAGGAATGAAATGGGTCAGTTATACAAGGTCGATTTCCAGTAGGATCGGAGAAGAAAATCCATCCAATACGATTGCGGAGCAGAATGAGCGAATTGCACGGTATCTAAAAAAGCTTGGGTGCAACGTATCCGAAAAATACAGTGACCGAAAGAGAACAGCAGAAGCCACAGAGGGCTTTGACAAATTGGTACAGGATGGGATGGCGCGGAAATTTGATGCAGTTGTTGTGGATTCTATCTTCCGCTGTGGAAGAACCCTTCCGTTTGCCATTGAAGCACTGCAGAGGACGTTCTATCCGCTTGGTATCCAATTTGCAGTTGTGGAAGATGACTTTTGCAGTGCAGACAAAACTGCCGAAGAAGTTGCAGAGTATTTCAATGGAAAGACCATTGATAAGATTCGTTCGGAATTTATTACCAATCGCCAGAATCACTTTGAAGAAGGTACATTGACTCATCGACAGGCTAAATATGGTTATGCGCTGTCGGAAGATCGCAGAAACCTTGTTCTTAATCCTGAGAGCGCACAGGTTGTAAAGCTGATTTTTCAGATGTATCTGGAAGATATGAAAATCCCGGAAATCGTAAGAGCATTGGATGCACAGGGCGTTCCATCTCCACAAATCCAGATGGCAAAGAAAAAAAGGTCAAGAGCAAAAATCAAGTGGCCGGATTCAACAATTCGCTCGATTTTAAAAAATCCACTCTATATTGGAAAGTGTACGCTGACACTGGCAAAGGCAAAGCGAGAATTGGAGGTTCCGGCGATTGTTTCAGAGACGGAATTTCAGAAAGCTCAGAAAAAGTTGGAATCTACGAGGTTGCCTTCGAGAAAAAAGGCCCGAAAAAAACCAAATCTGCTCTTCAAAAAAATCTATGACAAAGAAAGTGGAAAAGGTCTGCTGTGCAGAACATCAGAAGATGAAAGCCAGCAAATCTATTCGTTTGACAAGGGGTATAGATGCTTCTCTGGAAAAGCCCCTTTCATCGAAAGCGAGAAAATCTTTCGAGAGATTCTTTCAGCTTTGGAAAAAGAAAAAATGCAAGCTGCACATATTGATAGGGTGCTGGACTTGAATCCTGAGAAAGTCAAGCAGTGCATGGATGCTGGACTGTTGCAGTACAGAAAAAGAGCAAATGAGATCGTTGCGCACTTGATGGCCAAGGACGATGAACGAACAGCAGTTTATCGGCAATACGAGCAGGGATCAATTTCACTAGAACAGGTAGAGGAGTATGAACATCAGTATCAGGTGGCGGTCCAAAAGCAGGAAGCAGCTTTTAAAAAAGTAATGCTGGCTGTTAATGACATAGAAAAAGCATTTAGCCATGGAAATCCCTGGTTGATGAAGTTCCGAGCGATTTCAATTCCTGAAAAATTGGAGCGCACACATCTTAAAGAATGGCTTGACCATGTATGGATCGTAGATTTTGAACAGGTAGAAGTGATCCTACAAGAAAGTGAGTGGAAGAGATTCTTCCCGGAAGAATGGCTGAACAACGGAGAGGAAGATTGTAATGGCAAGAAAGAGTAGAAAGAATATGATGCCGCAGGCTGCTGTGCAGGAGGCCGTACAGCAAAACGAAAAAGAACTTCTGCGCACGGCAGCGTATGCGCGGCTGTCGGTTGAGAACGGCGGGCATGAAACAGAAGATTCCCTGCACACACAGATTTTGCAAATTCATAATTATATCAGGGAAAACCCGGAACTGACGCTGACCGATACCTATGCAGACAATGGTTTTACGGGAACACGTTTTGACCGACCAGAATTTGAGCGTATGATGCAGGATATACGGACAGGCAAAATTCAGTGCATCGTAGTGAAGGACTTATCTCGATTTGGTCGTGACTATATCGAAACGGGAAGCTATCTGGAAACTATTTTCCCAATGCTCCATGTTCGTTTTATCGCCATCAACGATGATTTTGACAACATCCGGCAGTCGGATGTGGATAGTCTTGCGGTTCCCATCAAGAACATGGTAAACAGCTTGTACGCGAAGGACATTTCAAAGAAAATCAGCCTTAGTTACCAGATGCGCCGCGAGAAGGGAATCCCTACATCGTGGTGTACACCGTATGGCTATCAGTTGAACCAACAGGGAAATAAGTTTGAAGCGACTGAGGATGCGAAGTGGGTCAAACTGATCTATCAATGGTATCTTGCAGGAGTGAGTACAAACGAAATTGCCCGCAGGTTGGAATTTTTAGAAGTAGCAAGGCCGAACGAACGGCTGAATCGCAAATTACATGAGGGAGATGACCCTACCTATAATAAATGGCACCCCAGTACGGTTCTTCGTATTTTAAACAGCAGTGCCTATATTGGAGAACTGGTATCTGGGAAAACGCAAACTGCATCATACAAAGGGATTGGCCTCCATCCAGTGGAAAAGAAGAAATGGCATATTGTTGAAAACGCTCATGAAGCAATCATTCTAAAATCGGATTTTGAAAAAGTGCAGGCACGGCGGGAGCAGAATAAGGAAAGACGGGAAAGGGCGATGGCTCGTTCCAAAGCAACCAGAGAGAAGTGTTATAACCATCTCTCAGGAATGGTTTACTGTGGCTGCTGCAGACGCAACATGACGTTTGAACGGCGAGTGCATGGTACAGTGAAAGAAACGCACTATGGAGTGTTCATTTGCAAAAGAAGGAAGAACACGACTCCCTGTGCCTATCATGCGGTGCCGGAGAAAATGCTGATGATGGTGGCGATGGATCAGATTCATCATCTGGTGTCTACCATGTGTGAAGAAGAAAAGCTGGTAAAAGACATGATGCGCGGCAGCAATCTGGATTCAACTCGTTCCATCAAGATGAAAGAGAAATCTATCCTGTTTCGGATTCAGGAAGCCGAAGAACTGCGGTTGCGTTTATATGAGGACTATAAAGCTGAAATTCTGGACGAAGATGAATATAGTCAGCTAAAGGAACACTACATAGCAGAAAAGCAGCGGTTGGAACATGAACTGCAAAAGCAGCGTCAGCGCGCATTGGAACTGGAAAAGAGAATCAAAATCTGCGATGCGCAGATGGAGCGGATGCGCGGGATTCTGAATCAAAAAGAATTTGATGAAGAACTGGTGCATGAACTTATCAAGAGAATCTATGTGGGAATGGACAATTCTGTGGAGGTCGAATTTAAGTGCAGTGACCCCTATCAGGAAGTGCTTGCAATCATGTCGGAGGTTCAGAATGAATGATAAAATTGCAATCTATCTCCGCTTATCATTGGCAGACGGAGATTTGAAAAAGGGCAGCAAGGATGAAAGTAACAGCATTGAGAACCAACGGATGCTGCTCCACGATTACATTGGAAAGCAGGAAGATTTATTTGGCGAGATTGTAGAATATGTAGATGATGGTTATACTGGAACAAATTTTAATCGTCCGGCTTTTCAGAAAATGATCGTGGATTTGAAGCAGGGTAATATAAAAGTCATCATGGTAAAGGATTTATCCCGCCTTGGTCGTGACTATATCGGTGTTGGCGATTACATTGAGCAGATTTTTCCGTTGATGGGAGTTCGGTTTATTGCCGTGAATAATTCCTTTGACAGCATGAAACTGAACAACGGAACGCCGGGAATCGAAGTGGCAGTCAGCAATCTGGTGAATAATATGTATAGCCGGGATATTGCAAAAAAGGTTCGGGCTGCTCTGGAAACGAACTGGAAGAACGGAAAAGCCACCTGCACAAATGTTCCTTTCGGATATGTGTGGAACAAGAAAGATGGACGGCGGTGGGAGATTGACCCGGAGGCTGCACCCTGCGTGAAAAAAGTATTTGAATTAGCATTGTCCGGCCGCAATACAACGCAGATCGCCTACGGTATGAACGAATTAAATCTTCCTACGCCGGGATTGTATGCGAAACGAAAGAATCTGCTGATGGGCAGCAATCCTATTATTGCCCCGGACAGTGAAATGTTATGGAACGCGGCAATCGTGTGGAGAATCCTTAGACGGTATGAATACACTGGTGCGTTGGTTATGGGGAGAAGAAAGAAAATTGATGTGAATACTACCTCTGTTCGGACGCTCCCGGAGGATAAGTGGATCATCGCAGAAAACGCTCATGCGGCCATCGTGACAAGAGATGAATACTATCAGGCACAGAAAGCAATCCGTAACGTAACTCCAATTCAATATAAGGTGGGTGATGAATTTGCGTTAAAAGGAAAAATCTGCTGCGGAAACTGTAATCGGCAGCTTCGCCACGAAAGGCAATATGGGGAAATGGTTTTCTATTGCGGCTATAAACGGTCAGCCGGAAAGTTCTCTAAATGCTACGGCGGCTATTACAGAGAATATTCGGTGAACGCAAAAGTGGCTCGTGCGATAAAAACAGTATTCTATGCGCTGGATGTGGTAAATCAGGGAATGCAGGAAAAGCAGTCTATCACGGTGCGCTGCGTGGACATTGAGGGCTTGGAAAAGCAAGCAGAAGCCATTCGGGTAGAGCAAATCAAACTGTACGAATCGTATGCGGACGGTGTACTGCTGCGGGATGCGTACATAGAAAAGAAAAAAGCTCTTTCGGAAAAACTGGCTGCATTGCAGGATAGCATACGAACAGAAAAGGAGGAACAGGAGTGTGCCGATGAACTGGATGAAGAAATTCGCGCTCTGACAAAGCAGGCCAGCGAGAAAACGTACATTGGCGGGCTGACAAAAGAATGTGTGGATGCTTTTGTCAGCATGGTTTATCTGTATGACGACCAAACGATGAAAATAGAGTTCAACTGTGAGGATGTGATTCGGAGAGCGTTGGAAAAGTATGGCGCATAATTGGATGGAAGAAGTGGCATAAGAAAAAGAATACCCGTCTGGGTGAGAGGATTCAGAAAATCTTCTCGACCAGGCGGGTATTTCATTCCGCAGGAATGTGTCCTATTAGAGGCTGAGGGCTTCCACCCATGCAGACAAGTCGTCTTTGCTGGAATAGGAATTGAATACCTTACCATGCAGGAGCTTGGAACCAGGGCAGCTAGGAGCAAGCTTTTCATTGGTCTTGCCCATGTCGCTGCCGCCAGATGTGGCAAAGGGGATGATTGTTTTACCCTTCAAATCATAGCTTTCCAGAAATGTATTGATGATCGTCGGAGCAATATACCACCAGATAGGGAATCCGACAAAGATGGTGTCGTATTCGTCCATGTTATCACGCTTGGCAGCGATGGCAGGGCGAGAGGTAGGATCGCTCATTTCGATGGTGCTGCGGGATTTCTTATCCATCCAGTTCAGATCGGCTTTTGTGTAAGGGACTTCGGGACGGATTTCAAAAATGTCTGCACCGATGGCATCTGCTAAATCTTCGGCAACTTTTGCGGTAATGCCGCTGGCAGAAAAATAGGCAACAAGCTTTTTGCTCATAACAATGCACTCCCTCAATATTTGATTTGATAATAGTATAGCACGGTAAGGGAGGGGTATCAAGAAGTGAAATGAAAGCAAAATTGTTTGGAAAATATTGGTGTTTCAATAGCTGGATTTGGATAATCATAACTTTTATATTGTATCTTAACTTAAAATGAGTTATAATACAGAAAAAGAGTTGTGAATGGAGGCGATAGAGTGGAATACCTTAAGCGAGTTTTAGGAATTGAAGTGCTATATGAAAATAAAGCTTTAGAGCATTTGCCAAACTTCATCAGTACAAGGTATGATTCACAGAAAGTATCTCTGAGTGGTCAAAAAGCTGTTTTTTTGTATCCTAAAACCGAATTGGAGCAGGTGGAAACATTAAAAAAGCATCTGGAACGTGTGAAAAAGGTTGCGGATTGTCCGGTGATTTTAGTATTGGAACAGATCACTGCACGGCAGAAAGAGTATTTGCTTCGAGAGAAAATAGCATTTATTGTGGATGGAAAGCAAATTTATCTGCCCTTTATGGCAGCATATTTGCAGGAACGCTGTGATGCAGAAAAGAGTGACAGAGAAGAAATCTTGCCATCGGCGCAGATGCTGTTGCTTTACTATATTTATGAGGGAGCAAAGGAGCTGTCTACAAGTCAAGCTGCAAAAGATTTGGATTTGACACCAACGTCTATTTCCAGAGCTTCTAAACAACTTGAAGGAATGGGATTTCTGCGATCAAGAAAAAATGGAGTGCAGAAGATACTGCTTTCGGAAAACTCTGCCAAAGAGTTATTTTACAAAGCAGAGAAAGTTCTGCTCAATCCTGTGAAAAGGACGGTCTATGTTCCATGCGAGGAAGTAAAGAGTGAATTGTTGGAGAGCGGATATTTCGCATTGGCGGAGTATTCGATGCTCAATGCGCCTAGTGTTCGGTGCTATGCTTCAGAAAAAATATCTCAGTGGAATGACTGTATGACCAAGGATTTACAGGACTCAAATTCACAGGTGGCTGTTGAAATGTGGAGATATGACCCACGAAAATTATCGAAGGGAAAAATGGTCGATGGACTTTCTCTGGCATTATCGCTCAGGGAAGATGCAGATGAACGGGTAGAAGAAGCAGTAGAAGAAATGTTAAATAATCTGTGGAGGAAGATAGATGGTAACAGGGATTGAAAGCTTTAAGGAATGGTTCAAGGGTAACGAAAGCCAGTATGCAATTATCGGTGGAACTGCGTGTGACATCTTGATGACAGAAGAAGGCTTAGACTTCCGTGCAACAAAAGACATTGACCTTGTTCTAATTATTGAAGCCGTGGATGCGGCTTTTGGAAGAAAATTCTGGGACTATGTAAAACAGGCTGGATACGAACATCGTAATAAAAGCTCTGGTATGCCGCAGTTTTATCGGTTCAGTCACCCGACTTCAAACCGTTATCCAGCAATGATCGAACTGTTCACTAGAAAACTGGATGCAATTCAACTTCCAGATGATGCAGTATTGACACCGCTGCCAATGGATGAGGATATATCGAGCTTGTCTGCAATCCTTTTGGATGATGATTACTATGAGTTCTTGAAGCAGGGGAAAGTGACTGTTGATGGAGTAACGATTTTGGACGCTGCATATTTGATTCCGTTCAAGGCGAAAGCATGGATGGATTTGACGGATCGCAAAGCAGCCGGAGAACACGTTGATAGTAAAAACATTAAGAAACATAAAAATGATGTTTTTCGTTTGACTGAACTGCTTGACCCTACGGTTAAGATTGTCACTCCTAGTGGCGTGTATGAGGATATGCAGAAGTTTGTTGATCGAATGGAAAATGAAACGGTTGATGTTAAACAGTTGGGGCTTGTGGGACGAACGAAAGAACAGATTCTTCAGGAATTAGTAGAATTATATGCGCTACAATAATTGATGGGTTATGGAATGAACCACTAGCTTGTAAGGAAGTGATATAACATGGAAAAGAAATACCAGATTTTTATTTCGTCAACGTATAAAGATTTGATAGAAGCCCGTAGCAAAGTAAGGGATGCCATCCTATCGATGATGCATTTCCCAGTTGGTATGGAGATGTTTAACGCTGCTGACGAAGAACAGTGGGAAATCATACAAGAGACGATTGATAGTTCGGATTATTATGTTTTGATTTTGGGACAGCGATATGGCTCTGTAATAGAATCTGGATCGGATGCTGGAATTAGCTATACGGAAAAGGAATTTCGCTATGCGAGAGAGAAGAAAATTCCTGTTCTGGTATTCATAATTGATGATGATGTGGCAATTAAGCCGGAATTTATAGAAAAAGATCCAGAAAGTATAAAAAAGCTGGCTGATTTCAAGACAGAAGCTAAAAAAGGACGAACGGTACAGTGGTGGACTAATATTGACGAACTTGCTAGAGAGGTTTCAGAATCTTTACATCAGCAAATGGATCGAAAAAAGCGTCCAGGGTGGATAAGAGGAGATGCCTTTGATATTGAAGCAAGTCATGCAGAAATTCTCAGTTTGAATAAAAAGATAAGAGAACTTGAGCAGGAAAATGCTGAGTTGAAATCACAGATTGTAAAGCGGGTTCCTGAGTTGATGGCCGCAGTTGTGCTGGATCAACAGGATGATGAAGAAGTGGACGGAAAAGGTCTTAAAACACATGGAAAATTGCTTATTGATAGCTCAGATAATGCAATCAAGATCCAGTTATATCATAATGATGGAGAATGCTACAAAAACAAGTATGAACCACTTGATTTAAGTTGCGTTGAATCACATTTAAAAAAGTATGTAAAAGAAAAGGACTTGCAGGCTTACAATGCAGCACTACCGTCTGAAGAAGAAATAAATGATTATGCACACAAGATGAGCGTATATAAGACAATAACAAACGGTGGTGTTGCGCTCAAGCTAAGAGTGCTTAATAAGGGAACAGCAAAAGCAACCGACATTAGAATCTCAATCGTATTTCCAAAAGATATTTTTGTATATGACATTGATGATATCGAAAAAATGAAGGAGCCGAAAGCACCAAAACTTCCACCGAATCCTATTGAAAAGGCAGAGGAACGTTTTATGAGCGACTTAAATCCAGTATATGGCTTGTTGAAAAATAGTATGGACGGAATGCAGCCATTCTACTCAGCTCGAAGCTTGCCGATTATAGACCCGGCAATTTTTAACAACTCCAATTCTTCTGTGTTTGAATCAATATCTATACGAGATAACTCAATATTTGCTGAATGCAATCAGTTGCCACATAAAGATGATACCGAGTTTGATGGGATATATATTGTTCCGGCTAGAAAAGGAAAATTCAAAGTAAGCGTTTCACTGATGTGTTCGGAATATATTGAACCGAAAGTTCATGATATTGAATTTGAAATTGTCTAATAATTAAAATAAGTACGAATAAGCCGCATAGGGCTTCCCAATGGTTTTAACCCAATGGGAAACTTTATGCGGCTTATTTTTTTGCTTTTTTTGAAAAAATTGTTGTCCCTATCTTGACATCAGGGGGCTACGTTGGACTTTCCATTGCAACGCTGCTGAGTCAGCACCATAAGGTGACTGCGGTGGACATCGTTCCCGAAAAGGTGGAACTGATCAACAACAAGAAGTCTCCGATTCAGGACGAGTATATTGAAAAGTATCTGGCAGAAAAAGAACTGGATTTGACCGCAACGCTGGACGCAAAGGAAGCATATTCTGATGCGGATTTTGTGGTCATTGCGGCTCCTGCCTTTTTTCAATTGCCTACAATAGCGGGCTTGATATTTCAGAGAAAAGTGGGTACAATGATAACAGAATAGAAAACTCGATACACGATGTTGTGACAGGAGGAAAGTGTGGAAACTTTATATGAATACCTATTAGATAACTATAAAGAAAATGAGCCGATTTTCCTTGTAGACCTTCAAGTTGATGGAATGACCCGCACGAATGTCCGGCAGCAAATCAAGAAGTTGACAGATACAGGTAAAGTAAAACGCTTTGATAATGGAATTTACTTTTTACCCAAAAAGACAATCTTTAAGTCCGGCTCACAGCTTGCACCGGAAAAAGTTCTGGAATGTAAGTATCTGCGAGATAAAGATGAACGCTGTGGCTATGTGAGCGGCCTGATATTCTTTAACCAGATGGGGCTTACTACGCAGGTCCCTATGATGTATGAGGTTGTGTCGAACAAGGCAACAAGTGATTATCGAGAAACCTCTCTGGCGAAATCCCGCGTGATCGTGCGAAAGCCGAAAGTGCCTGTAACAGAGAAAAATTATAAAGCACTTCAATTTTTGGATATGCTGAAAGATGTAGATGTATATTCGGAAGTGACGGGAAAGCCGTTGCAGGATCGACTGTACCGTTATATGGATGATGCAAACTTGAGCATTTCGGAGATCGAACCGTACTTTGCTTATTATCCTGATAAGCTATATAAAAATCTGGTGGAAACGAGGGTGATTTACAAGGACATGGAAGAGGAGATACTGCTGGAGAAAAAAAAGAGGGATGGCTTATAAAAAGCTATCCCTCTTTTGACGGCCAGTCGGTTTGAGCATCGTAGAGAGGCTTGACTGGATCTGTCCTAATATTATATGCGGAAGAATCAGACGTGATTCCTCCAGTCGGAAGGTAAATGCAATTTTCCGAGGTCAATATCGCGCTGATACTTGTTTAGAAGTGCATCAAAGCTAGTGATAAAATCGTTCCATTCGTCATCGGATGGACGTAAATATTTCATGGCGAGCAAGAAATGATAAAGACCACAATAGCGTGGAGCCGGATTTTGCTGATCGACACTTAATAGCTTGGGCTTTGTCGTAAGGGAACGATTATATATTCTGGAGTTGTGAGCGCAAATGTTCCGCAGAACAACAACAGCATGAATCCAGGATGAGAACATCTCAAGGCTTGGAGTGGCAAGGTTACCTTTTGCAGAAGTGTATTTATAAAACTGGGCCAGACTGGGATATACAGAATCTGTGCCTGTTGAAAGATTCTTGATATACTTGGAAAGCGTTCCAAAAGACATTACTTCAACAGCAGCCCAAAGGGGAATCTGCCCATCATGGTTGTCATAATTGTGGGTGATAAATACATCTGTTGAACGTGCAATTTCTGATGAAATGGATGCAGTGTTTCGCCAAAATATCGCTTTATCCTTGAAGATAGAAGGGTCAAGGTAAATCAGCGCATCATTTTTCTGCAGGAGAGCTTCGCAAAATCTGGAACGAAGAGCAACTTCTATTTTACAGGTCATGCCAAATAGTAAAGAGCGCAACTCCATGTCAAAGTTGTAGATGTGACAAATGGTGTCGAACGTGACATTTGGTATGTATTTTTTAGTGGCGTTATCATAGAGATGAAAACTATATCCGCGCAGACGATAAAATCCAATCTCATTTAAAGCCGTTTCTACTTTCGGGTCATCAGTTATTACTAGACCAGCATCTTTGTACTTTTGAATCAGAGCAGCAGTCTGATATATATTCTTTGGATAGGGTTTCATTTGTACAATCCTCATAAAATGAAAAGGCCCGCCGGTTTGAGCATCGTAGAGAGGCTTGGCGGGATCTGTTGACTAGTATTTTATCACTAAAATGAGGGCTTGTCAATCACTTTCTTTATGTCATGCGGAATTTTTTCTTTTTTATATATCTGAAGCAATGTAATAAGATGCGTCAGCAATGTAACAAGACGCGTCTGCCGGAAGGTTATAGCGTGAATTCACGCGTGGCGTGCTTTTGTACGGAGGGTTGATTCAAGATGTTTTCGACATTTGAACAGACAGTTTGTAATTCACGGTGGTAGTCTTTGAAATACTGGTAAGTTTCATATTGTGCGCTCTTCTGCTGTACCAGAAGTTCTTTTTCAGAACGCAGGTCTTTCATGGTTGGAAGTTTCCCGTCTTGTGAATTTTGCTTTAGAAATTGCAACGCTTCTTCATATTTGGCAATCTCATCTGCATAGTTCTGTCGGAAATCCTTTTTGTTGGTGGATTTCAGAAAATCAGCGTAGACCGATTTTGTAGAAAGATACTGTCCCAGATAATGAATCTGTTCGTTCACTTTTTTCAGTTTGGCTTCAGTGAGCTTGGCATCGCTGCGGGCTTTTGCCATTTTGGACTGAATTGTATCTGTGGTATCTTGCAATTTTTCCTGAGTATCATACCCATGCTCCTGAATGTAGGCAACCGTTTTAGCCATTTGCTGTAAATTGCTGATTTTTACTTTCTGGGCATAGGCTCGGCTTTGCTGGGCCTTAATGCAATTCTGCAAATCAACCACAAGACGCAGGTTGGATTTGATGAACAGAATGGTGATAGGATCATCCTGCACCCATTGCGCCTGATTCTGTTCAGCGGCGAGTGCATTTTCTTCAAAGAGCTGCAAAAGGTATTCTCGGTCGTAATGACTTCCCAGCTTTCTGGCAGAGATGAATTTCTGTCGGTCAGAGGGAAGATAACTGAATCGCCCTCTATGGTCTTTAACCTGTATTCCGTATTCTGCTTTGAGTAGCCGCTGAAATTCTTCAAAAGATTTCGCACGTTCCGCAATGTCGTTGATGGCATTGCGGATTTTTTCTTTGTTGGTTTCAAATTTTGTTTTCATGGGTGCGATGCCTTCTGCCATAATCTCCATGTTGGCCATATCAAGATTTAGCTGTCCTCTGCGCTGGGCATGATATTCCTGCTGTGTGATTTTTTCTGCGGCAGGAGAGAGCAGATCGACCTGATACAATCCCTCGCGTTGGCAGATGTCCATAAGAGAACCTTGTAAATGACGGAGATACTCTTTTGTTAGATGGTGCTTATATCCTGCCTTGCGGTCGATGGCACGTTCAGTATAAGGCTGAGGGGCTATATCTTCTTTTCGTAGACTGTTGATAATGATATGGGTATGGATATTACCGGAGTTGTTGCTGCCGTCTGTATGAGTGCAGACAAGTGCCTGATGCCCCGGAAAATTTGCTTCTGCGTATTCCATGCCAATAGCTTGTGCTTGCTCCCCAGTCAAACCATGATCGGCAACATCCATGGGATCGTGGCTGATAATGTAATGGTGGCATTTGATTTCATCGTATCTTTGATTTTTATGGTATTGCTGGTTGAGCAATTCACACTCAAGATCGAATGCTTCAGGATTGCAGTTCAATCCATCAAAATAAAACTCATCCCGGAGCATGGAATTGCCGTTTTCATCAAGGATGGGAACGAGGTGAAATTCATCATGCTGGTATTTCAAGTAATCAATAACAGCACCATAGTCAGCGTTTTTTACTGCGAAGTGTTTTAGGATTGCCATAGATTCCTCCCAAGTGAACAATTTCTCGACGAAGTTCCCGAACCTCTGTGATGCACTTTTTAATTTCGTCTACGATACTGACGGCGATTTTTCCACCGCTGTGCAAATAGCGGGTAATCTGATTCAGATTGTTTCCGATGCCAGCAGCGATTGTAACTAGCTGATGGATTTCTGACGTGTCCGCAACGATGTAATGAGTGCTTGATGGTGCTTCCTTGAGAAAACACTTTCGGATATATGTGCTGGTGGGTAGTCCTGCACTTTCAGCGTAGCCGGATACGATTTCATATTCCATCTCGCTGCAACGGATATGAATATCGTGGGTTCTCTGAATGGGCTGCTTGTTTTTTGGTCTTGCCATAGTGGTATCCTCCTGATTTTTTGAGAAAAGATTTATCCCGACAAGCCGTAGGCGGTCGGCTGCGACCACTTTAGTGGAAGCCAGATAGCCAAAATCTGTGATTTTGCGCGTGCCGTGGGAATGGGGAACGGAATCCCCATCAAGATTGCCAGAGAACAAAAATCCCGAAAGGGAGTTTTTGGTCTACGCAGGCGAATCTTGCGCTACTTACGGTGGAAGCCGTAGCCTTACGCATTTTTCGGGTTCTTCTATCTTTAGAATCGGGAAGAGCGTGTTTCGCAAGGTGTTTTTGAAAAAATCAAAAAATTTTTTGAAAATACCTTGCGAAATGGCCTTTCTCCAATTCTATAAGTGAAAGAGGCTGACACACCACCCAAAAAACAGAAAGGAATGAGTGAATGACCGAAACAACTGCACGAACCTATCACACCATGGAAAGCCTGCGCCAGATGACGCAGACTGATCTCCGTAATGTGAACCGTGAGGAACTGGTAGACATCAACGAAGTGGAAATTAGAAAAGACTTGTCGCAGCGGGAGCGGATGGTCGATTTCATTTCGCAGATCAAGAACCCTTATTGCTATCTTGACAAGGGCATGGTAGTGAAGATCAGCTTTGCAGGAGAGAACCGATTAGAGGACACACTGAAAAAATGCGCACGGACGCATAGAAGATAAAAAAGAATAAAGTAGAAGAAAATTTGCACTTTAGCACATTAAAGCGTTGACATAGACCGCGAAATATGAGATAATGGCTTTGGGTCAAAACAGAATATGCTAACTAAAGCCGATAATTTTCTTGGTTTATTGTCAGAACGACAAATAGATTAAGGAGGTTATCGGCTTTTTATGTTTTTTCAGGAAAATGGACAATATCGCTGCGCTGTATATCTTCGATTGTCACGTTCGGACGGCGATCAGCAGGAAAGCAACAGCATCAAAAATCAAAGAGCCTTACTGAACGATTATCTGGGAAAGCACCCGGAACTGCATAAGGTCGATGAGTATGTAGACGATGGATACAGCGGTACGAATTTTGAACGCCCGGATTTCAAACGGATGATGCAGGACATTGAGAAGCGGAAAGTCAACTGCATTATCGTCAAGGATTTATCTCGCTTCGGTAGAAACTACATTGAAACGGGCCGTTATCTGGAAAGAATCTTTCCGTTCATGGGTGTGCGCTTCATCGCCATCAACGATCATTATGACAGTGCGGAAGAAAACGATGATAAGGGACGTATCCTGATTCCGTTCAACAATCTTATCAACGATACCTATTGCCGTGACATTTCGATGCGTGTCAGAAGTCACCTGGATGTGAAACGGAAAGAAGGTCAGTTCATTGGCAGCTTTGCAGGATATGGGTATCAGAAAGACCCGAAAGACAAGAATCATCTGATTATAGATGAATACGCTGCGGGCATTGTGCAGGAAATATTCAAACAGAAATTGAACGGAATGAGTTCACAGCGCATTGCCAGTCACTTGAACGAACTGGGTGTCCTGCCGCCGAACGAGTATAAGAGAGCCAATGGATTCAACTATACCTGCGGTTTTCAGGCTGGGCTGAATCAGAAGTGGACAGTGGTTTCCGTCAATCGTATTTTGAAAAATGAATCCTATACGGGAACATTGATTCAGGGTAAACGCAGGAAAATCAATTACAAAGTAAAAAAGAGCCATGATGTTGGAAGTGAAAACTGGATTCGGGTGGAAGATGCGCATGATTCCATTATCAGCAAAGGCGAGTTCCAGCAAGTACAACAGTTGTTGGAACTGGACACTCGTACCGCACCATCGCAGACAACAGTTTATCCATTATCAGGTTTTCTGCGCTGTGCAGACTGCGGGCAGAATATGATTCGCCGCACGGTGACGAAAAACGGAAAGAAGTATCAATACTATGCGCTGGCTGAAAAGGATGTTGAAAGAACTGCTGTCTACCGGAAATATGAAAGATGTGAAATAGAACAGGAGCAGTTGGAAAATTTTGAATCTCGGTATCAGGCAGAGATAGAAGAGCTGGAGGCAGAGTTCAAGAACATTATGATGAAAGTTTCCGCAATAGAGAAGGCGTTCAGTTATGCAAATCCATGGTTGATAAAATTCCAAGACCTTACGCTTCCTGAAGTGTTGGAACTTGCACATATCAGAAAATATGTGGAACGGGTTTGGATTGAGGATTTTAAGCGAGTAGAGGTTGTTTTGAAAGAGGAAGAATGGACAAGATTCTTCCCGGAGGAATGGCTGAGAACCAGAAAGGAAAATTAAAATGGCTAGAAAGAGCAGAAAAAACATAATGCCGCAGAGTGCTACACCGGAGATTCGTATTTCCGAAGAAGTCAATCTTCTGCGTACAGCAGCGTATGCACGATTATCGTCAGAGAACAGCGGACATGAAACAGAAGATACCCTGAATACGCAGATTCTGCAAATCCATAATTATATCAAGGAACATCCAGAACTGACACTGACGGATACCTATGTGGACAATGGCTTTACAGGAACAAACTTTGCCCGCCCGGAGTTTGAGCGTATGATGCAGGATGTGCGGACAGGGAAAATCCAGTGTATTGTGGTTAAGGATTTGTCCCGCTTTGGTCGTGACTACATTGAAACAGGCAACTATCTGGAAACGATTTTTCCGATGCTGCATATCCGGTTTATTGCTATCAATGATGACTTTGACAATATCCGGCAGTCGGATGTGGACAGTCTTGCAGTCCCCATCAAGAACATGGTGAACAGCCTGTACGCAAAGGACATTTCAAAGAAAATAGGCCTAAGCTATCAGATGCGTAGGGAAAAAGGAATCCCTACTTCATGGTGTGTGCCGTATGGCTATCGCATGAATGAACAGAAAAGTCAGTATGAAGTGGCAGATGAAGCAAAGTATGTGAAGCTGATTTATCAGTGGTATCTTATGGGGGTGAGTACGAACGAAATCGCCCGTAGGCTGGAATTTCTGGAAGTACCTCGTCCGAATGAACATCTGAATCGTAGACTGCACGAGGGACATGATACGACTTTCAATAAATGGCATTCCAGTTCTGTTCTCCGTATTCTGGATAGTCAGGTATATATCGGAAATTTGGTAACGGGAAAAACCCGGACTGCCTCTTATAAAGGAATTGGGCTGCACCCGGTAGATAAGGAAGAATGGCATATTGTGGAAAATGCTCATGAGGCAATTATCTTGAAGGCCGATTTTGAAATCGTGCAGGAAAAAAGAAACAGGAACAAGGAAAGACGAAATAATGCAATGGCTCGTTCAGAACAGGTGCGGACAGAGTGTAGGAATCACTTTGCAGGCATGGTGTTTTGCGGCTGTTGTCGGCGCAGCATGACATTTGTGCGTCAGGTGCATAAAACGGAAGAGGAAAGCTATTTCGGAGTATTCCAGTGCAAGAGAAAGAAGGGGACAACACCATGTTCCTATCATACAGTGCCAGAAAAAATGGTTATGATGGTAGCAATGAAGCAGATTCATCATCTTGTTTCTACCATGTGCGAAGAAGAAAAGATGGTAAAAGAAATGCTGAACAACGGTGGTCTGGATTCCACCCGTTCCATCAAGGTGAAAGAAAACTCGATTGCATTTCGGATTCAGGAAACCGAAGAACGGCGGCTGCGCTTATATGAGGACTATAAGGCAGAAATTCTGGATGAAGAAGAGTACAGCCAGTTAAAAGAACATTATATTGCTGAAAAGCAGCGACTGGAACAGGAATTGCAAAAGCAGCGGCAGCGGTCATTGGAACTTGAAAAGAGAATGAGAATTTGCGATGAACAGATGGAACGGATGCGGGCTATTCTGAATCAGAAAGAATTTGATGAAGAACTGGTACATGAGCTTATCAAGAAAATCTATGTAGGCATCGACAATTCGGTAGAAATTGAGTTTAAGTGCAGTGACCCGTATCAAGAGGTTCTGGCATTTGTGGCGGAGGTGCAGAATGAATAATAAGATTGCGATTTATCTTCGATTATCTCTGTCAGATGGAGATTTGAAAAAGGGAAGCAAGGATGAGAGCAATAGCATTGAAAACCAGCGGCTTTTGCTCCATTCCTATATTGAAAAGCAGGACGATCTCCCAGGCGAAATTGTGGAGTATGTAGATGATGGCTATACTGGAACGAACTTCAATCGTCCGGCGTTTCAGAAAATGATTATTGACCTGAAGCAAGGGGAGATAAAGACCATAGTGGTCAAAGATTTGTCCCGGTTAGGGCGTGATTATATTGGCGTGGGCGATTACATTGAGCAGATTTTTCCATTGATGGGTGTCCGCTTTATAGCGGTGAACAATGCCTTTGACAGCATGAAGCTGAACAACGGCACTCCGGGCATCGAAGTTGCAGTCAGCAATCTGGTGAATAATCTGTATAGCCGTGATATTGGCAAAAAGGTTCGTGCGGCATTGGAAGTGAACTGGAAAAGTGGCAAAGCTACATCTGTTAATGTGCCGTTTGGTTACGTCTGGAACGGGAAAGGCAATCAGCGATGGGCGATTGACCCAGAAGCAGCGGCCTGCGTCCGAAAGGTGTTTGATTTGGCATTATCTGGGCGCAATACAACGCAGATCGCCTATGCGATGAATGAATTGGGGTTGCCGACACCAGGGTTGTACTCTAAACGGAAAAATACCATAGTAGGCGGCAATGCAATTATAGCCCCGGAGAGCGAAATACTTTGGAATCCGGGGATTGTCTGGAGGGTGCTGCGGCGGTACGAATATACCGGGGCTTTGGTGATGGGCAGAAGGCAGAAACTTGATGTGAATACCACGGCATTCCGCACTTTACCGGAAGATAAATGGATTATTACAGAGAACACCCATGAAGCAATCGTTACAAAAGATGAGTATTATCAGGCACAAAAGGCAATCCGCAATGTTGCTCCGATCCAGTACAAAACCGAAGATGATTTTGCTCTGAAAGGCAAAATATGCTGTGGAAACTGCCTGAGACAGCTCCGGCATGAGAAGCAGTATGGCGAAATGGTATTCTGTTGCGGTCACAAAAGGTCAGTAGGAAAATTCTCACACTGCTATTCAGGCTATTACAGAGAGCAGGCGGTCAATTCAAGAGTTGCCCGCGCTATAAAAACGGTATTTACAGCATTGGAAGTTGTGAATCAGGGAATGCAGGAGAAAAAATCCATAACCTTGCAGTGTGTAGATGTTGATGATTTGAAAAAGCAGGCAGAAATGATTCGGGCAGAGCAAATTAAACTCTATGAATCGTATGCAGATGGGATTCTGCCCCGCAATGAATATCTGGAAAAGAAGAAAGGACTGGGGGAAAAGCTGGCAGATTTGCAAGAGAAGATTCGTATAGAAGAGGAAGAGCAGGAAACCGCAGATGAACTGGATGAGGAAATCCGCAGCCTGACAGAGCAGGCAAGTCAAAAAACATACATAGGCGGTCTGACCAAGGAATGTGTGGATGCCTTTGTCAGCATGGTTTATCTGTATGACGATCAAACGATGAAAGTTGAGTTTAACTGTGAGGATGTGATTCGGAGAGCATTGGAAAAGTATGGCGCATAACTGCATAGAATCAGCGAGGTAAGCAAAAAGAATGCCCGTCTGGTTGAGAGGATTCGCAAATCTTCTCGATCAGGCGGGCATTTCATTCCGTAGGAATGGGAATCAGTCGTTATGTACGGTCTTTTCCCAACGATGGAAAACAGCTTCAAAGAAGTCGTGACCAAGGACTCCTTCACCAATAGGGCCGAACTTCTCCCGATAAGATTTAAGAATTGCCGTAAAGTCTGGATTTTGAAATCCAGTATATTTGTCAAGGGAACACAGCTTTTGATAATCAGGAAAATAGGAAAGCAGTTCGCTGTCGGTCTTTTCTTCAAAAATATTCATGGCATTTCCTCTTTAGAAATTCAGACTATCTACCCATGCAGACAAATCAGCTTTGGTTGAGGAAGCGTTAAATACCTTTCCATGCAGGAGTTTGGAACCAGGGCAGCTAGGAGCAAGCTTTTCATTGGTCTTGCCCATATCGCTGCCACCGGAAGTGGCGAATGGAATAATGGTTTTATTCTTTAGGTCATAGCTTTCCAGAAATGTATTGATGATTGTAGGGGCAATGTACCACCAGATAGGAAATCCGACAAAAATCGTATCGTATTCATCCATGTTGTCGCGTTTGGCGGCGATGGCAGGGCGGGAATCGGGATTGCTCATTTCAATAGTGCTGCGGGATTTCTTATCCATCCAGTTCAGATCGGCTTTTGTGTAAGGGACTTCGGGACGGATTTCAAAAATGTCTGCACCGATGGCATCTGCTAAATCTTCGGCAACTTTTGCGGTAATGCCGCTGGCAGAAAAATAGGCAACAAGCTTTTTGCTCATGACAATGCACTCCCTCAATATTTGATTTGATAATAGTATAGCACGGTGGGGGTGGGGTATCAAGAAGTGAAATGAAAACAGAATTATTTGGGAAATGCTGGATTTTCAATGTTTGGTTTTGCTAATTATAACTTTAATATTGCATCTTAACTCAAAATAAGTTATAATACAGAAAAAGAGTTATGAATAGAGGCGATAGAGTGGAATACCTTAAGCGAGTTTTAGGAATCGAAGTGCTATATGAAAATAAAGCTTTAGAGCATCTGCCAAACTTCATCAATACGAGATACGTTTCGCAGAGAGTATTTTTGAATGGTCAAAAAGTGGTTTTTTTGTATCCAAAAAACGAATTGGAGCAGGTGGAAACATTAAAAAAGCATCTGGAACGTGTGAAAAAGAGTGCGGATTGTCCTGTGGTGTTGGTTCTGGAACAAATCACGGCACGGCAAAGAGAGTATTTGCTTCGAGAGAAAGTAGCATTTATTGTAGATGGAAAGCAAATATATCTGCCTTTCATGGCGGTGTATTTGCAGGAACGCTGTGATGCAGAAAAGAGTGACAGAGAAGAAATCTTGCCATCGGCACAGATGCTGTTGCTTTATTTTATTTATGAGGGAGCAAAGGAGCTGTCCACAAGTCAGGCTGCAAAAGATTTGGAGTTGACTCCAACATCTATTTCCAGAGCATCGAAACAACTTGAAGAAATGGGACTTTTGCAGGCAAAAAAAATCGGAGTGCAGAAGATACTGTCCTCGGAAAATTCCCCGAAGGAACTATTTTATAAAGCAGAGAAAGCTCTGCTTAGTCCTGTGAAAAGAACGGTCTATATTCCAGATGAGAAAGTAAAGATTGAATTGTTGGAGAGCGGTTATTCTGCGTTGGCAGAGTATTCGATGCTCAATGCGCCTAGTGTTCGGTGCTATGCTTCAGAAAAAATATCTCAGTGGAATGACTTTATGACCAAGGATTTACAGGACTCAAATTCGCAGGTAGCTATTGAAATGTGGAGGTATGATCCACGAAAATTATCGAGGGAAAAAATGGTTGATGAACTTTCTCTAGCATTATCGCTTAGAGAAGATGCAGATGAACGGGTAGAAGAAGCAGTAGAAGAAATGTTAAATAACCTGTGGAGGAAGATAGATGGTAACAGGAATTGAGAGCTTTAAGGAATGGTTTAAGGGCAACGAGAGCCAGTATGCAATTATCGGTGGAACAGCGTGTGACATCTTGATGACAGAAGAAGGCTTAGATTTCCGTGCAACAAAAGATATTGACCTTGTTCTGATTATTGAAGCAGTGGATGCGGATTTTGGAAGAAAGTTCTGGGACTATGTAAAACAGGCCGGATATGAACACTGCAATAAGAGTTCGGGGGTACCGCAGTTCTATCGTTTCAGCCACCCGACCTCAAACCGCTACCCGGCAATGATCGAGTTGTTTACCAGAAAACTGGATGCAATTCAGCTTCCAGATGATGCAGAACTGACTCCGCTGCCAATGGATGAGGACATATCGAGCTTATCCGCAATTCTTTTGGATGATGACTACTATGAATTTCTGAAACAGGGAAAAGTGACCGTTGATGGAGTAACGGTTTTGGATGCTGCATATCTGATTCCATTCAAGGCGAAAGCGTGGATGGATTTGACGGATCGCAAAGCGTTAGGAGAACACGTTGATAGTAAAAACATCAAAAAACATAAAAATGATGTTTTTCGATTGACTGAGTTGATTGACCCTACGGTCAAGATTGCCGCTCCTAGTGGCGTGTATGAGGATATGCAGAGGTTTGTTGAACGGATGAAAGATGAAGCAGTTGACATCAAGCAGTTGGGGCTTGTGGGAAGAACAAAAGAACAGATTCTTCGAGAAGTAGGAGAATTGTATATATTGCCGTAAATAAAAAGGTCGAATATAAGTTGAAAGACAGCAACTTTATGGAGAAAGAATATGAAAAGTGACATCCAGTTGTATCCTGATCTTATAAAAGCACTAGAAAAGAATGAGATTGTTTACCTCTTTGGAGCAGGATTTTCAACAGCATTATCGGGAAGAAAATACACATGGTGGGATTGGATAGTTGATGGAATTGGTCGTATAAAAGACCATGCTACTGCGGATATGCTTAATGAATCATTGATGTCCGATAACTCAACGGACAACATGGTTTCTGTTGTTGGAAAAGTTATAAAAATACTCAAGGAAGAAGGGTCTTATAAAACATGGATGCATGAGGCATTTGAATCAACCGTGGTTGTGAACGAAAAACTGAAAAACACACTAATGAAAATATTGCTTATGCAGGATGTGTTTGCAACGACAAATTATGACCACCTTCTAGAGAATGCTACTGGACTGATGGCGGTATCTTATGAAGAACCCAATGTAGCTTTTCAAATGCTAAAACAGGGAAAATCGAACAATGTTTTGCACATTCATGGAATTTATGATTCTGAAAAGGAGATTGACAATATTGTTGCAGATAAAGAACAGTATGATGCGGTAATGAATAATCAAGGAGCGCAGTTTATACAAGGAATTTTGGGAACGAGAACGCTCATTTTTGTTGGATGCGGAAAGACAACAGAAGACGCTAATATATCACGATTTATTCAATTCGCCAATAGCCATCTCAAGATGAATCAGGAATACTATTTCCTTTATAGAGAGGGCGAAAATCCCGTTGGAATGCCCAGCAATATAAAACTTATTTCGTATGGAAATGAGTACAGTGATTTGCCAGATTTCTTAGAGGACATGGCAGAATTGCGCATTAAAGAGAAGGTCATTAAAAGACCGCTGATTGGACTATCGCCATACAAAACAGCGGGATATGCGACAGATGTGTTGCAGAAGTATCATTATTCTTTACAACAATTGCCTTTCTGCGGGCGTACCAGCGAAATGAGCCAATTGCAAAATTTTCTTGAAGAAGATCAGAAGTTCTTGTGGTGGGCGATTACGGGGCAGGCTGGAGCAGGAAAAAGTCGCCTTGCACTAGAGTTTCTAAAACAATTTGCCGGTAAATGGTTCGGATTCTTTGTTAATGAGAATGCAACCCAAAGTGATTTCGATTCATTTGAACCGTTTAACAATACAGTGGTAGTCATTGATTATGTTGCAAGTCGTGAAGGATTTGTTGCAAATGCTATTCGCTCGATAAAAGAAAAATTTGAAAATTCGGACTATAAAATAAGAATTCTTTTGTTGGAACGAGAAAACTCAAGAAATGCAAGTTCGTGGTATTACAAGCTGCTTCAAAGGATTGGAAAATATGACACGTACGATCTAAAAAGTACGGAGTACAAAAACTATTTTCTGAATTTGGGGGATTTGGATAGAGCATCAGTAGAAACCTTAATTAAAGAAGTTATGAACCAAAGAGGAATAGAAGCGGACGATATAGTTGCACGGGAATTATGTGAGGCTTATGGGAAAAAATACGAAAAATTGCAATTCAGACCTTTATTTGTGCAAATATTTGTAGAAGCATGGATTGAAAATGACTTCCAACTGCCAAGATATGATAAATTTGAGGAGCTTCTGCAAAAACTGCTAGAAAGAGAACAGCAGAGATGGCTGGAGATATTAGACAATGACCAATCTTGTTGCAATGCATTTATTCACTTACTATTGAGAGCCAATATTAGCGGTAAACTTCAACCGGAAAAGATTCCAATCTATTATCAAGACGATTGGAATATGGTGAATTCCTTTTTGCAAAATCACTCTTTTCCGGGAAAGCAACGAGAAGAAGAAAAGAAAGCAATATTTGCAACAATTTGTCAAAACGTAAATGAGAATAGTTTGGAAATTGAACCATTATATCCAGACTTAATAAAAGAATATATGTTTTGTTTCTATATGGATGATTCAAGACTTTCGGAAGTGCTGAATGAGTTGTGGCAAAATGAAGCAAGCAAATTTGCAATATTTATAACGCGGGCTTTGACGGATTTTCCTGAAATTTCATTTTTTAAGAAGGTTTTGAAAGAGTTTGACGAAAATACCCAGAATATAGATGTATTGCTTGGACGACTTAATCTCCTACAAAAGCGGACAGTTGATGAAAACGATGACCCGATGGTTCTTATTTCTATCATTGATAATGAATATGCTTTTTGGCGACAAGTAAAAATTCCAGAGGAAAATACTCAGAAGGAGAAGCTTGCAACAACAAAGGTAATGGGATTAAATATGGTGGCACAACAATATGCAGGGTGGTCACTGTATGATCTTTCTTACATGATGGAGGCATTAGATGAGATGTGCAAGGTACAAGGAGGTGAAGCCACCAACGTCCTGAAACAATTGTTTTTATCCGAAGCTATAAAAGGGTTATCACAAAAGGGATTTGTAGAAGAATCTAATAGTTTGATTCAGAAAATGAACGAAATAATCGGTGAAAATCCTGAGATGGATGAATTGTCATCTATCTCAGAAATGGACTGCTACAATGCTGAAATGATGAATGATCTTCAGCTTGAAAAATTTGATGACGCACTTAATGTCTTGAAAACAATGAGAAGCAAATGTAACTATGAAAATATCAATGCAGTGCGTATCTTGATGCTATCACACAGAAATATTATTGAAATGGCATTTCAAATGGGAAAGAAAGACGTCATTGCTAAAGTTATGGCGGACGCAAAGATGCTTTCTGAAAAATATCTGAATGACGTTGATGTTCAAGCTAAGTGGATGTTATGTAGACTTTGCGACTTGGAGGAAAGGTTTTTTGATAAAGGCGAAACCATATCACTAGACGAAGTGAGTGAAATAAAAATAGAAGTTCCTCTAAATAGCTATGAAAAAAATAATGAGGCATCTGAATACTTGGGAATGCTATGGGGTGCGACAAACACATTTAAACTTAATTTTGTGAACAAAGATAAAGACAAAATAAATACAATAATTACTGATGCAAGAGAAATTCTTTCAGTAAACCCTTACCAATGTGAAGTTGCGGGAGCTTTTATGTCGGCACAACTTGCGCTGTGTAAAGGTATCTTGCACAGAAAGATTGTGAGAACAGAAATAGATGAAGTGTTCCGATATGTGGAATTAAATCCATATTCTGAATCGTTGAGAGAATTATTCTTTAATAAACTACTGCCCAATTCCACGGAAGAAAAAAATCGGGCACATTATTTAACGAAAGCAGTGGTGATAAATGCTCAGCAGGATGCAAGGTATAACCCTATGTCGGACGGTGGCGTTCAAGAGATTGCAGATTTTGAGGAAGGACTAAGAGAGTTTCTTTTTGGAGAGAATAAATATCAAGAGCCGTATAAAAGAGTTCGTCCTAAAGTGGGAGCAAATGAACTATGTCCTTGCGGCAGCGGAAAAAAATTCAAGAAATGCTGCAGGGGAAATGGAAAATATGACTAATAGGATTATAGAAAAAATACTGGAAAAGACTAGCTAGGTAAATATGAATAAGCCGTATAGGGCGTCTAAATGGTTCAAAGCCATTAGAAAATCCTATACGGCTTATTTTTTTGTGTGAAATTTTTTGTCCCTATCTTGACATCAGGGGGCTACGTTGGACTTTCCATTGCAACGCTGCTGAGCCAGCATCATAAGGTTATGGCAGTGGATATTGTGCCGGAAAAGGTGGAACTTATCAATAGCAAAAAGTCTCCGATTCAGGACGAATACATTGAAAAGTATCTGGCAGAGAAAGAACTGAACTTAACTGCAACACTGGATGCAAAGGAAGCATATAGCGATGCAGATTTTGTTGTTATTGCAGCTCCTACCAACTATGACAGCAAGAAGAATTTCTTTGATACTTCTGCGGTTGAAGCAGTTATCAAGTTGGTGATTGAGTACAACCCAGAAGCAATCATGGTAATCAAGTCTACGATTCCTGTTGGCTTCACTGCAAGTGTTCGTGAAAAATATCACTGCGATAACATTATCTTCAGCCCGGAGTTCCTGCGTGAGAGCAAGGCTCTATACGACAACCTGTATCCGAGCCGTATCATCGTTGGCACAGATGTAGAAAACGCCCGTCTGGTGAAGGCTGCACATATTTTTGCTGAATTGCTTCAGGAAGGCGCAATCAAGGAAAACATTGATACGCTGTTCATGGGCTTTACCGAGGCGGAAGCGGTCAAATTGTTTGCTAATACCTATCTGGCTCTGCGTGTTAGCTACTTCAATGAACTGGATACCTATGCAGAGATGAAGGGGCTGAATACTCAGCAGATTATTAACGGTGTCTGCCTTGATCCGCGTATCGGTACTCATTACAACAATCCCAGCTTCGGCTACGGCGGGTACTGCCTGCCCAAAGACACTAAACAGCTGCTCGCAAATTATGCCGATGTACCGGAAAATTTGATTGAAGCAATCGTTGAATCGAACCGCACTCGTAAAGATTTTATTGCAGATCGTGTGCTCGAAATTGCTGGTGCTTATGAAGCAAATGACAGCTGGGATGAGAGCAAGGAAAAGGAAGTCGTGGTTGGTGTTTACCGTCTGACGATGAAGAGTAATAGCGATAATTTCCGTCAGAGTTCCATTCAGGGCGTTATGAAGCGCATTAAGGCTAAGGGGGCGACGGTCATTATTTATGAGCCGACCTTGAAAGATGGCGAGAAATTCTTTGGTAGCCTTGTTGTGAATGATTTGGATGAATTCAAAATGCAGAGTCAGGCCATCATTGCAAATAGATACGATAAGTGTTTGGATGACGTGAAGGATAAAGTTTATACGCGTGATATTTTTCAGAGAGATTAAAGAGGAAAGACTTATGGGACAGATTAAAGTTGAGAAAAATGTAGGCGGTATCGAGGGCCTTTGCGTTATTGAGCCTGCTGTTCATGGTGACACCCGTGGTTATTTCATGGAAACCTACAACGAAAAAGATATGAAGGAAGCTGGCATTGACATTCACTTCGTACAGGATAACCAGTCTATGTCTACAAAGGGAGTGCTGCGTGGCCTGCACTTCCAGAAGCAATATCCGCAGTGTAAGCTTGTGCGCGCTGTGCGCGGGACTGTGTTTGATGTGGCTGTTGATCTCAGAAGCGATTCTGAAACCTATGGCAAGTGGTATGGCGTGACCCTGTCTGCTGAAGACAAGAAACAATTCCTCATCCCAGAAGGCTTTGCACACGGTTTCCTAGTCCTAAGCGACGAGGCAGAGTTCTGCTATAAGGTCAATGATTTCTGGCATCCGAACGATGAAGGCGGCATGGCATGGAACGACCCAGAGATCGGCATTGAGTGGCCGGAGTTGAAGGGTGAGTACAAGGGTAGCGCAAATGCAGAGGGTTACACATTGGAAGATGGTACGGCACTGAACCTGAGCGATAAGGATCAGAGGTGGCTGGGTCTAAAGGATACTTTTAAGTTTTGAGAGGAGAACGGAAATGAAAATCTTGGTTACGGGCGCAAATGGTTACCTCGGACAGGGCGTTGTGAAGGCACTCCTTGATAATGGACACAGTGTTGTAGCCGCGGATTTCAAAACTACTTATGTTGACGAACGCGCAGAAAAAATAGACTGTGATTTGTTTTCGGTAGAAAACCCTTATACATATTTTGGAAAGCCTAATGTCCTTCTTCATCTGGCATGGAGAGATGGTTTTGTCCACTACTCGGAGAATCATATTGCGGATTTGCCGAAGCATTACCATTTCTTGAAGCAAATGGTTGATGCGGGTATCGCTAAGATTAGCGTCATGGGCACAATGCACGAGATTGGCTTCTTTGAAGGCAGTATCAATGAAAATACTCCCTGCCATCCCATGAGTCTTTATGGCATTGGTAAGGATGCACTTCGTAATTGTGTAGCGATGATGACTAACGGTAAACACACGAACTGGCAGTGGCTGCGTGGCTATTACATTGTAGGTCATTCTGAGTTTGGCTGCTCTATTTTCTCTAAAATCACGGCAGCAGAAAAAGAAGGCAAAACGGAGTTTCCGTTTACAATGGGGCAGAACCAGTTTGATTTTATTGACTATGATGACTTTTGTGCGCAGGTTGCGGCGGTAGTTGGGCAGGATGAAATCAATGGAATTATTAACATCTGCTCTGGTAAACCGGAAAAACTTGCAGACCGTGTTGAGCGGTTTATCAAGGAAAACGGTTATGCTATCAAACTGAAATATGGTGCGTTCCCTGATCGTCCGTATGATTCTAAAGCCGTTTGGGGAGATAACAAAAAAATCACCCAAATTATGAACGAGAAGAAATATAAAGCATAAAGTTTGGAGAACGCCCATTATGAAGCGCAAATTGCTTTTAATAATGCCAAATTTCTTTGACTATCCGCAGGCTATCTGTGAAGAGTTGGAGAACATGGGGTATGAGGTTGATTGTTTTGATGACCGCCCTAGTACAAATGGAATGGTAAAGGCAATCATCCGTGTTAATAAGAATTTAATTGGACAGTATATAAACCGATATTTTAAAAAGGTTATGAAGACTGTCTGTGCAAAAAAATATGATGTGGTCTTTTTGATTTCGGGACAGTCGTTATCATTTAGTGAAGACATGATTCAACAAATCAAAGATGAACAGCCACAGGCAAAGTATGTACTTTATCAATGGGATTCGCTAAAGAACTTTCCATATATTGAAAAGATTGAACCGTATTTTGATAAGTGCTATTCATTTGATAAAAACGATGTGGCAACGCATGGGAATTTGAAATTTCTTCCGCTGTTCTATACTCGGAGATATGAAAATATAGGGAATAGTAAAAAGAAAGCGTTTCAGTACGATTTCTGCTTTGTAGGTACTGCTCACCCCAAAAAATATAAGTTCATTCAGATGATGACCCGGCAGTTGAAAGAGGTATATCCAAATCAATTTGTGTACTATTTCTTTCCGTCGCGGATAGTCTTTTTCTACCGCAAGGTTATGAATCCAGAATTGCGTCATGCGCATTATAGTGAATTTCATTTTGACCCACTTGCTGGTAAAGAGATGGATCGGGTCTTTGCAGATTCAAAGTGCGTCTTGGATTCTGCACAGGCAGGTCAAATTGGATTGACGATTCGTGTACTGGAAGCACTTGGAGCAAAGAAAAAGTTGATTACAACCAATGAAGATGTTGTAAACTATGATTTTTATAGAGAAGAAAATATATATGTTTACAATGGAACATTCGACTATACATCAAGATTTTTCAAAGACCCGTATCGGGAAGTTGATCCATCAATATATGAACAATATTCGTTGAGAAATTGGCTGACAGAGATACTAAAATAAGGAGAGTTTGATGCATCCAATTAAATACTTATGGGCTGCTAGAGCAGTCGTTTATAAAATGACTTTTGGAAGAATTGGAAATATGACCTATATTGGGCGTCCGACTTTCATTGAAGGAAGAAAAAATATTTATATTGGAAATCGTGTAAGAGTTTTTCCAGGTATTCGTATGGAAGCTATTGGAAATGGAACAATTAAAATAGGGGATAACACTGCGATTGAGCAAAATGTCCATATTACATCCGGGGGGGGGGTACACATTGGCAACGATGTGACAATTGTTGCCAATGTGTGCATTACCAATATTGATCACCAGTATGAGGACATTGATAAATCTGTTTTAAATCAGGGAATAAAAGTAACCGATACAAAAATTGGCGATGGGTGCTTTATTGGATTTGGTGCGGTGATACAAGCGGGAACGACACTCGGAACCCATTGTATTGTTGGGGCAAATGCAGTGGTACGCGGAAATTTTCCTGACTATTCTGTAATCGTGGGTGTGCCGGCAAGGATTGTAAAAAGATACAATGCGAAAACAGGACAGTGGGAAAAATGAAGACTTGATCGGTTGCTAGAGAGGAAAAATATGCAACCAATCAAATATTTATGGGCGATACGAGCAATTTTTTACAAATTGTCATTTTCACACGTCGGCAAATTATCATATATTGGCAAACCACTGTATATAACAGGAGCAAAAAAAATATCGGTTGGCGATAAGGTGAGAATATATCCGGGAATTCGGATGGAAGCACTCGATGGTGGTGAAATTTATATCGGAAATAATATTGCTGTGGAGCAAAATGTTCATATTATTTCTGGAGAGCGAATCTTGAATATCGGAGATGACACTACAATTTCTGCAAATGTTTTTATTTCAAATGTGGATCATGAATATAAAGACATAGATAAAAGTGTTATGGAACAGCCACTACAGTTTAAAGAAACGCAAATAGGAAAAAGCTGTTTTATTGGATATGGTGCAGTAATTTTACCGGGAACTAGACTCGGAAATCATTGTATTGTCGGAGCAAATGCAGTTGTTCGAGGCAGTTATCCAGATAATTGTGTAATTGCAGGAAATCCAGCGAGAATTATAAAAGAATATGATTTGGAAACAGAATTTTGGAAGAATAGTTGAGGTGAAAAAATGGCAGATTTAACAGCAATTATCTTAACCAGAAATGAAGAAGACTACATTGCTGCATGCATTGAATCTATTAAGCTTGTTGCAAAAAGAATTGTTGTTGTTGACAGTTTTAGTGAAGATAAAACCGTTAGTATTGCACAAGGAGCAGGAGCAGAAGTACATCAGCACGAGTTTTACAATTATGCGAAGCAGTATATGTATGCAGTTGAAATTGCAGACGTAAAAACGACATGGATTTTGCGTATTGATGCAGATGAAAGACTGACTAAAGAATCTGCAGCAGAATTGGAAAAACTGTGTAATGAGAATGAAAATACGGATGTTTCTGGTATTGTATTGCGATTCTATAATATGTTCCTTGGTAAGCCGATGATGCACGGGGGAATGTACCCGTGGAAGAAGCTAAGCGTCTATAAAGCGGGAATTGGCAATATTGAAGATCGTAATATGGACGAGCATATTATTTTAAAATCAGGAACAACTGTAGAAGCAAAAAATGATTCTAAGCACTTAGCCTTCCGAGGATTGACATTCTTCACAAATAAATGTAACTGGTACAGCACTCGTGAAGCAATGGACTACTTTGAACAAAAGAATGTATCGACGGAAAATGCAGACTTCAAAACTAGACTTAAAATGAAAGTCTACTATAAGCTGCCCCTAGGATTCCGTTCGTGGTTGTACTATGCTTACCGATATTATATTCGACTGGGATTTTTGGATGGTAAGGAAGGACAGATTTTTGCATTTCTTCATGCTTACTGGTATAGGTTCCTTGTCGATGCAAAAATTTATGAACACGAAAAAATGGGAACGGAGTTTAAGCCGACAGGTGCATTAAAATAAAATGTTGCAGTAAATGAAGGGAGGAAAACAGAAGTGTATATTGCAGATGAAGCTATTATGCAGCAATACACAAATGAAATGATTCTTTTGAAAAAGATGAATAAAGAATACATAGAAATATGTGAGGGGCAAGAATATAATACAGGCCGTGAATATAGTATTCTGAAAAGATGTATAAAAGATAGAGATTTCAAAAAACTTGCAAAAATGATAGAAAAAAAGATAAGGGTTAATAGGTCTTTGCACTCATATGAAAAAACACTAGAAAAATCAAGCCCTATAAAAGAAAACTATTTTTCCTCTGAAAGGATTGCAATATATACGTGCATAACCGGTGGATATGATGTTGTCTGTGAGCCACTTTTTGTTCCAGATAATTGTGACTTCTATCTTGTGACGGACAAGAAGAGAGAACTATCCGATGACTCGGTATGGCAGCAGATTGTGATAGATAGAGATTTGCTGGCGTTAAAATGTCTGGATAATGCAGGAGTGAACCGTTATTTTAAAATGCATCCTGATGCTTTATTTGATGATTACAAATTTTCAATATATATTGATGGAAATATTAAAGTGATTGGTGATTTAACGGCATATATCAATTTGATTCCAAAGGCTGGAATTGCAGTGCACAGGCATGGGAAAAGAAACTGCGTTTATGAAGAAGCGAAAACAATAGTGGCACTAGGAAAAGCAAATAAAAATTCTATTGATAATCATATGAAAAAATTGGAGGAAATGGGATTTCCAAAGAATTTTGGCCTGTTAGAGTGTAATATTATTGCACGAGAACACAAATCACAAGTATGTAAATCGATTATGAATATGTGGTGGGACGACTACAATACGTTATCAAAAAGAGATCAAATGTCTCTTCCTTCAGTACTATATAGACATAATATGAAAGTTGAAGATATAGCAACACTAGGTACAGGGGTTGAAAATGATTATCTGGTAAGAGTAGAAAGGCATAGATGAGTATGAATAAGGTAAACATAATATTGTGTACATATAATGGCGAAAAATATATCGAGAAACAACTTGATAGCATTTTGAACCAGACATACCAGAATATTGATATATATATTCATGATGATGGCTCTAAAGATTGTACGCTAGAGAAAGTGAAGCTAGTTAAGGAAAGAAATCGTACGAATAAAAAAATAATAATTTTGAATGAAACGAATAATCTTGGTTATCCGGAATGCTTTATTAAAACACTTCTTGATTCGGATAAATCTGATTACTATGCATTTTCAGATCAGGACGATATCTGGAATCCTGATAAAATTGAACTTGCAGTGAAATGTTTAGATGATTGTAAAGATATTCATAAAAAACCTGTTCTTTATTATAGTGCAGTAGACTACTATGATGAGGAATTGAACTTTAAACGACACTCAAGATTTGCTACAACATTGAAAAAGAAGACAAATGACCTAGGATTATTGGAGTTTCTATTTGGCGGTGAACCTCTCGGAATGACATATGTATTTAACAACAAAGTCAGAGATGCTTTGGGAAAAACGCATGAGTTGAATTTTAGAGAGTTTAAAGATGGATTTATTAAAATATACTGTGCAGCAGCAGGTAAAGTTGTGTATGATAGAAAATCATCGGCAAAATATGTGCGCCATCCAACCGCAACGACAGCGGCTAGTAATCCGGATTCAATGATAAAAAGATATTTTGCAATGTTTGATGAAATGTTCTTAAAAAAAGATACTTATGAATATTTCAGAAATATTGTTGAAGTTCTATTATTGTATTTCTCCGATGAAATATCAGAAGAAAATAAAAAATTGTTACAATTGTTTACTCGACCCAATTATATATATAAGCGCATGAAAAAAGTTTTTTATAATGGCAGATTTAGAAATGTATTTACAGATGAAATCGCTTATCGACTACTTTTTTTGATCGGAAGAGTATAATATTGATGAAGCATAAACCGAAAGGTAGATTATGAAGCGAACCGAATTAGCATTAAAAAATATTCTATGGGGAATGATAGAAAAAGGGATTATGATTTTATGCCCTTTTGCAATCAGAACAATAATTATTTATAATCTTGGAAATGAATATTTGGGACTTAGTTCCCTTTTTAGCTCGATACTTCAGGTTTTAAGCTTGGCAGAACTTGGATTCAGTGATGCTATTGTGTTTGGAATGTACAAGCCAATTGCAGAACATGATAACAAGAAGGTTGGAATTTTACTAAATACCTTTCGGAGAATTTATCAACTGCTCGGTGTTATTATTCTAACAGTTGGTTTGGTAGTTATGCCATTCATAAAGATACTTATAAATGGAGAATATCCGAGTAATATAAATGTATATATTCTATATATAATATATTTATCTAACACCGTTGTAAGTTATTTTTTGTTCGCGTATAAAGAGTCTTTAATTAAAGCTAATCAAAGGAATGATATAAACAGCAAAATATATATTACCTGCAATCTTGGAATGTATATTTTACAAATTATTGTGTTGCTGTTTTTAAAAAATTATTATTACTATGCATTGCTTTTGCCGATATGTACAATTGTTATCAATATTTATCGCTCGATAGTCGTTGATCGTCAATATCCGGATATAAAGTGTGAAGGAAACCTTAGTCATAAGGATCTTTATGACCTTGGAAAATGTGTAGTGGGATTGACAATCAATAAAATATCGCAAGTTTTTAGGAATTCGTTTGACAGCATTATTATTTCTTCGTTTATTGGCCTTGTCTGCCTTGCACAGTATCAAAACTATTATTATATTGTTAGCGCGTTAACAATAATTATGAATGTTATTATGACTGCGGTTGGGGCTGGGATTGGAAATGGTATTGCTTCAGAATCTAAGCAGAAAAATTATATGAATTATAAGGAACTGTTATTCGAATATGGCAGTATAGCTTCAATTTTTGTTGCTTGCATGTTTTGTTTGATGCAAGACTTTATAACGTTTTGGGTTGGAAAAGAAAATCAACTTCAATTTAGCAGTGTGATACTATGTTCTATCTATTTTTTCTCAATGAGACTAGGTGATGTGACAGCAATATATCGACAATCAGCAGGTCTTTGGTGGGAGGATCGTTTAAGACCAGTTATTGAGGCGATTGTAAATTTAACGCTGAACATTCTACTTGTAAAACACCTTGGAGTAAATGGGGTTATTCTGTCCACAATTATTAGCATTATTGTGATTAATATCCCTTGGGCTACTTATGTTTTATTTAAATATTATTTTAAGATAAGCGCAGGTGAAGTGTTTGCAAAAATGATGGGATATTCTCTGAAAGCAATACTATGTTGTGCAGTGGCTTTTGCGGTTTGTAAGAATATTCAGATATCTAGTTTACTGGGAACAATTTTTTTAAAGGGTATGATTGCGTTGATGGCGTCAATAGGAGTACTTTTCATTTGTAATTTTAAAAATCCTGAAGCCCATAAATTCATCAATAGAATCAAAATCATAGTAAGAAGGTGATTAAATGAAGCATGGTACAATAATTCAATGCAAAAAATTAAAACCAATTGAGTGGATGTATCTATTAATGGTTGTCGGCATGGCTATTGCCCCGAACACGATTATAGGATATTTCTTTTGTATTTGTTTTATTGGGTATATAGCATGGCTTAACAAAGGAAAATTTAAGACATCATTATATTTCTTTATTGAATTGGTGATGATTCTGTATCTTGTTATTCAACTGTTTATCGGAATTAATTATGAGAAAGCACAGTTTACAGGTATACGATTGCTTATAATATCACTTGTGTTTGATTTTTCACTATATCAGTTGATTACCCGTTGTGGCATATATAGAGCAGCCGATTTGTATGCTACAGGAAATATTATAGGAGACCTAATTCTTCTCGCATTTTATTCTGGAACGATCTTTCATGAGGGGGGGCTTTCGGCATCCCAATTCAAGGGGATCTCTTTATTTAAGATTGGTGGAGTGGCGTCAGTTAATATTGGATGGGTAAATGTAGTTGCGATTGTTTTACTATGGCCGAATTATTTGAAATTTAGAGATAAAAATACGTTGCTAAAGATTGGAGTCCTTTTGCTTTTTTCTATTTTGACTGGAAGAAGAAAAATTTTCTTGCTTATAATTACTTCGTTGATTATTGGTACATATCTATTCTATTCATCAATGGGATTGAAAAAGGCAATCAAAGGAATTGCGATGGGGGGAGTAGCAGTTTTAATTGGATGGATTTTGCTTATGAAAGTTCCAACATTGTATAATTTTATAGGATATAGGCTACAAGTGGCTTTAGAGGCAGTGCTTAGAAGTAACAATGGAACAGACAGCTCGATTAACATGAGAAATGAGTTGGCCGAAAAAGCAATATATGCATGGAAGAATAACATTTATTTAGGGCAGGGGTATAATGCTTTTTCGGCTGTTTATAATGGTGGAGGATATTATAGTCACAATAATTACTATGAGCTTCTGGTTAGTTTTGGCGTGGTGGGTACGGCAATATATTATGCGAAATATGTGTTTATATTTGTAAAACTACTTGCGTCAAAAATCCAAAAGAGAATACAGCAGTGGGATAATATCTATTACATAATTAATTTAATAGCATTTTGCTTTTTAGAATATTATCAGATTACATATATTTATAGAAATTTGACGGTCATTTTGATTTTTGCACTGTATGTTGCAAATAATGGGATAGATGATAAATATGGAAAAAAATATAAATTATCAAATTGAAGGTCTAAGGGGAATTTCAATAATGATTGTACTCTTGTACCATCTGATAGATCGATTTCAGCAGATATACTTTGGTCGGAATATTCGAGCGATGGATTTTTGGGGAAGCTTTGGAGTGACTATATTCCTTATTATATCAGGATTTTTTGCTGTGGATCCTGAGTCTGCGTCTTGCAAAAAGAGTGAAGTTGTATTTGCTTTGAAAAAATTCTTCCTTAGGATATGGCCGACATACATGGTTTGTGTTTTAATTACATACTTATTGACACAAATAAAAGAATTGCCCGGAAGAACATATGGATTAAAAGAATTAATAACTAATTGGCTTGGAATTAATCATTTATTGGGGATGCCATACATTGATGGAGCACATTGGTATTTGACAGTTTTGACAGCAATGTTCTTGGTTGTGCTTCTTTTTAGAATCTTCGGGATCCATAGTAAACCTGTTCCATATTTATTATGGATTATGATGGCTTATATTATCCATTGCTTTCGAGAAGATTCATTTTTGTTTGGAGGCTATTTTGTTGGTTGCTATTGTGTAGGAATCGCGATCAAAGTGCTTATAAGAGAAAAAGGATCAGAAAGAAGAAAACAGGGGGGGGGTATTGATAGCAGCTATCTTAGAAACTTTCTTGACTCGTGGTGCAGTATGTACAGTTGAGTTGGTAGTTGCAAGTGTTTTGCTATTGCTGTGTCTTTGTAAGAAAATGCCTTTTTTGGGCTGCGGTATCTGTGCATGGGTAGGGAAAATATCATATTCCTTATATCTAATTCATCAAAATGTTGGCTTTTGGATCGAATATCAACTCATGCACGAAAACGATTTGTATAAAATGCAGTATGCGTTCATTGCTATAGTAATAGTGTTTTTGCTGGCAATTTTATTGTTTTATATGGTTGAAAAGCCATCGAGAAAAATAATTGAGGATAGTAAAAGGAGAAAAAATGCGGTCATTTGTTAAATTGGTTATGATTTATATTCTTAGGCTATTAGTGCATACATTACAATGTTTTCCTATGAAAGAAAACAGGGTCATCTTTAGCTCGTACAGAGGATATCAGTACGCATGTAATCCGAGATATATTTCGGAATATCTTGTAAGAGAGCATCCGGGAGAATATGAGATTATATGGGCTTTTCAAAAGCCGAATGATTTTTGTTTCTTAAAAGAAGATGGGATTAAACTTGTCAAGTATAATTCGCTAACTCGATTTTTCTATGAAGCTACTGCGAAATACAGTGTTAATAACATAGGTTCTTTTTCCTACCTTCCGCTAAGAAAAGGACAAGAACATATAAACACGTGGCATAGCGGATTTGATATGACTGGTTGTGCATTAACGGAACCCAAAAATGATAAAATCATGTGTAAAACATTACGAATGAGTTCAAATGAAACAACATTGTTTTTATCTTCTAATCGGTGGTTTTCCGAATTTGCACTACAGAAAGAGTTTGATTATTACGGAGAAGTGTTGAATTATGGTCTGCCAAGAAGCGATGATCTTGTAAATGGAAATCGTATAAGGCTTGAGAAAAAGATGCGTGAATATCTAGGTGTGAATAGTGATACTGTTATTTTTATGTACGGCCCTACATGGCGATACGGAGGAATAAAAGATAATCCACATGTTGATCTTTTGCAGGTATGTGAAATTCTTGAGAAAAAGTATGGAGATAACTATTTAGTGATTAAGAGATCTCACCATTTGGCCAAAGAAAAGGTTCCAGATAGTAAACACATTAAGGATATGACGGAGTATCCTAATGTCGAAGAAATAATGCCTGCGGTGAATATATTCGTTAGCGATTATTCTTCTTTGATTTGGGATGCATCTTTGATTCGTTCTTATGTGATCCTATTTACACCAGATGTAAAACAGTACGCAGAAGAAAGAACGATGTATAAGCCTATTAATGAGTGGGGATACCCGGTAGCTTTAACTCAGGAGGAATTAAACGAGAGACTGATGGAAGTGGATTTGGAGAAAGGAAAACGGCGGGCAATGGAATTTCTCAATAAGTACGGCAGTTATGAGACAGGAAAGGCTGCTGAATATTTCTACAGCTGGATGAAATCAAAACAATGATAGAAAGAGTATGGCTGCGGATTGCAGCTATACTTTTTGATCGGATGTTCATCAAATAAGTAAAAGAGGATAATATGAACAAACAAGAAAGCGATATCTTGAACGTACTTTTGATAGAACCTTTTATCAATCAGCGAATTTTAGCAGAAGTGTCAGGACATTCATTAGGAGTAGTTAATCGTTCACTCAAGGAACTCATGAAAGCTGGTTATCTGGACGATTCGGTTCGTCCCACAATAAAGGCCATAACTGAGCTTAAGCAGAAAACTCCACAACGTGCAATTATTCTGGCGGCAGGATTTGGAATGCGGATGGTTCCCATTAATACGGAGACGCCAAAGGGTCTTTTGGAAGTTAATGGTGAGCCATTGATTGAGCGTATCATCAAGCAGCTTCATGAAGTTGGAATTAAAGAAATCTATGTGGTTGCAGGTTTTATGAAAGAAAAATACGAGTATTTGATTGATGCGTATGGTGTAGAACTTGTAGTTAATGCTGATTATGCGGAAAAGAATAATCTGCATTCGCTCAAACTTATAAAAGAACATTTGGAAAACGCTTACATTATTCCTTGCGATATTTGGTGTGACAGAAATCCGTTCCACCGCCATGAACTGTATTCATGGTATATGGTCAGCGATCTCGTTGATAACGAGAGTAATGTTCGTGTTAACCGAAAAATGGAACTGGTAACTGTACCGGAAAGTTCTGGTGGCAATGCAATGATTGGTATCTGCTATTTGGTGAAAGAGGATGCAGACACCGTTGCAGAACGCATTGATGAACTTTGCAAAAATCAGCGATACGACGGAGCATTCTGGGAGGAAGCACTTTATAATAAAGACCGGATGATCGTAGCAGCTCGTGTGGTTCATTCTGCAGACGTTGTGGAAATTAACACCTATGAGCAATTACGAGAAATTGACAGCGATTCCAACCAGCTGAAAACAGATGCAATTCAGGTGATTTGTACAGCCTTGGGAGCAAAGCCAGAAGAAGTTAAAGATATTACGGTTCTTAAAAAGGGTATGACGAATCGATCTTTCCTATTTACTTGCAAAGGAAAGAAATATATCATGCGTATTCCGGGAGAAGGAACCGATCAGTTGATTAACCGCCGAGAAGAAGCTGCAGTTTACCAAACGATTGATGGAAAGCATATCTGTGATGATATTGCATATATCAACCCGGAAAATGGCTATAAAATTACAGAGTTTCTGGAAGGAGCCAGAGTATGTGATCCATCGAATTACGAAGATGTCAAAAAGTGCATGAAACGGCTGCGATACTTCCATGAAATGAAGCTAAAAGTGAATCATGAATTTGATATTTTTGGACAAATGGAATTCTATGAAACGCTGTGGGAGGGAACACCTTCTGTTTATAAGGATTATGAAAAAACAAAAGCAAATGTTCTGTCACTAAAGCCTTATATCGATGCACATATTGGAGAAAAAGTCCTGACACATATTGATGCAGTGCCGGATAATTTCCTGTTTGTGGAGAAAGATGGAAAAGAAGAAATCCGACTGATTGACTGGGAGTATGCAGGAATGCAAGATCCTCATGTGGATGTAGCAATGTTCTGTATTTACTCACTTTACAATAAGCGGCAGGTGGATCGACTGATTGCTGCTTACTTTACAGAAAATTGTGATGATGCGACCAGAATCAAAATTTACTGCTATATTGCAGCCTGTGGTCTGCTGTGGAGCAACTGGTGTGAATATAAGCGCAATCTTGGAGTAGAGTTTGGCGAGTATTCTCTTCGGCAGTACCGCTATGCAAAGGACTACTACCGAATTGTTCAAGATGAACTAAAAAAGAAACAGGAGGAAGAGTAAATGCCAAAAGTGAAAAGGGCCATCATTATGGCGGCGGGTTTGGGAAATCGGATGCATCCGGTAACGCTGACAACACCAAAACCTTTGGTTAAAGTGAATGGGGTTCGAATGATTGATACGGTCATTGATGGTCTGCATAAAAACGGAATTCGTGAAATTTATGTTGTTGTTGGCTATCTGAAAGAACAGTTTGAGGAACTGAAAAAAGAATATCCGGGCATCAAATTGATTGAAAATCCTTACTATGATACTTGTAATAACATTGCATCGCTTTACGTGGCAAGAGATTACATTGAAAATGCGATTATTCTGGATGGTGATCAGATTATTTATAATCCGGAAATTCTTTCACCGGAATTTGAACACTCTGGTTATAACAGCGTCTGGACGGATGGTGAAACGGATGAGTGGCTTCAGACTGTTGAGAATGGCATTGTTACAGCATGCAGTCGGACAGGTGGAAAAGGCGGATGGCAGCTGTACAGTATTTCTCGCTGGACCGCAGAGGATGGAAAGAGACTGAAACATCATCTGGAAATCGAGTTTGAACAAAAGAAGAATCGGCAAATCTACTGGGATGATGTGGCGATGTTCTGTTACCCGAAGGAGTATCAATTGGGTATCCGTCCTATGAATAGGGACGATATTATAGAGGTGGATAATCTGAGCGAGCTAATTGCTTTGGATGCCAGCTATAAAAAATATGTGGAGGAGAAGTAAATGAATACGAAAAAAAAACATGGGAAAATAGACTGGATGATAACACTGGTTCCTTTGGCAATCGTAATTGCATTATGTGTTCTATTCTTTTTTGAGCCGGAACAATCGAATGCCGTACTGAGTCAGATTCGTTTCTTTTTTGGGGATACCTTTGGCACATATTACTTAGTAATTGGATTGGGGATTTTCATCCTTTCTCTGTATATTGCCGGTTCTAAGTATGGTAACATCGTCCTTGGCGAGCAGAATGAGAAGCCTAAGTATTCTTTCTTTGCGTGGGGTTCAATGATGTTTACCTGTGGCCTTGCAGCAGATATTTTGTTCTATTCGTTCTCGGAATGGGTGCTGTATGCGACGGATCCTCATCTGGCAGAAATGGGAAGCGTTCAGGATTGGGCAGGCGTATATCCTCTGTTCCATTGGAGCTTTATTCCTTGGGGATTTTATCTGGTACTGGCCGTTGCCTTTGGTTTTATGCTTCATGTAAGAAAAAGAAACCGTCAGAAATATTCAGAAGCTTGCCGCCCGATCCTTGGAAAGCACACCGATGGCTGGGCAGGGCGTATTATTGACCTGTTAGCTGTATTTGCGCTTCTTGCTGGTACTGCTACCACATTTAGCGTGGCAACGCCGCTGATGGCAACTATTATTAGTGAATTGTTCCATGTTGCTGTAAGTCGAACAGTCATCAATATTATCATTCTGCTGATTACTTGTGTGGTATATACTTACTCACTTCTGCACGGATTTAAGGGTATTAGTAAACTGGCCAATATCTGCATTTATATGTTTTTTGGTCTGATTGCTTTTGTACTTCTATTCGGAGGGAACACACGATATATCATTGAAACTGGTTTTTCTTCCCTTGGACGGATGATGCAGAATTTCATCGACCTTTCCACCTTTACCGACCCGCTGCGTACCTCCAACTTCCCCCAAAACTGGACGATTTACTATTGGGCTTACTGGATGGTCTGGTGCGTGGCTGCTCCGTTCTTTATCGGCAGCATTTCTCGTGGCAGAACAGTACGTCAGACAATTCTGGGGGGATATGTATTTGGCGTCGGTTCAACACTGACAAGTTTCATCGTACTTGGCAACTATTCTATGGGAATGCAAGTCACTGGAAAGGCTGACTTTATTGCACAGTATCTGGAAAGCGGAGATCTGTATGGCATGATTGTGTCTATCATCAAAACAATGCCGGGTGCACCTGTTATCATGGTAGTTGTGTTGCTGACGATGGTTGCTTTCTATGCGACCTCGTTTGATTCGATTGCTTTGACAGCATCCTGCTATAGCTATCACACACTGGAGGATGGCGAACAACCGAATAAAGGCATTCAGTTGATGTGGTGTGTTCTGCTTATTTTGCTTCCGATTGCTTTGCTGTTTGCAGAAAGTTCCATGAATAATCTTCAATCAGTGAGTATTGTGGCAGCATTCCCGATAGGTGCTGTAATTGTGATGATTGCAGTGAGCTTTATGAAGGATGCTAAAAAATACATGGAAAATTTGGAAAAGTCGGCAAAAGAAAAAAGGGAGAAATAACTGGAGAAATATGTGAGTCGGTAGTATAATTGGATAAAAGACCGTGTGGTTATCCCACACGGTAGCTGCTCGGAAATGCACACCGCTACGAGGTGAGCAGCAGGCAACGGTCTTATGACTGGCTGAGATGTGAAGATGCAACTCTGGATAGGAGGAATAAACCAAATGAGGATAAATAATAAAGAATTTGGAGAATGGACTGCGGACGATCTTCAGGCCCTTCTTAGTAATGATGCCTATCGAGAGAATAATTTTATTGATTATAAGGTAAATTTTGCACCGCTTTTAGATAAGAATAATAAGAAAGAAAAACAAGCTGAATTTAGAAATGATGTTTGTTCCTTTGCGAATGCAGATGGAGGATACATATTTTATGGAATCGGAGAAACTTCTGGAGTAGCCAGTATATTAGCGGGGATTTCGATTCCTAATATTGATCACTTTGAATTGGATCGCCGGAATGAACTACAGGCGATTCGCCCAACTGTGCCGGATGTGACCTTTTCGTTCATTTCATTACAAGATGACAAATATATTGTGGTACTTCATATTCAACGAGGACTGTACAAACCATATATTACAGAAGAACCAGAAGGACAGTTTCATTTCTACATAAGGCATGGGAACAAAAAGCAGGCAATGCTGTCAGAAGATATCAAGAGCTTTAGAAAAAAACGACTGGAAGAACACATTACAGAAATGAAGAAACTATTTGCACTTGTACAGTTGATTCCAGCCACATTTAGAAGTGATTGCGTTCCGATGTATGATCTGTACAGAGAAGGAAAGTTGAATTTCGATGATTTGTTTAATGACATGATTTATGACCGTGCGGTTCCAAATGTGGATGGCATCTATTTTCCTGATTACTCTGAACAACGGGATTTTGAGCAGCTACAGATTTTTAACAATGGTGCTGTTGAACTAAAAATGGATTTTCAGATAAGAAAACAAAATTTAAGAAGCCAGCAACTAAAAACGGAACGATATTTGATTATATTTGACTTCGAAGCTGAACTCAGAAAATTGATACAGGGAACATCACAAATGTATCAAAAATTGGGTCGTTCAACTGCGATGTATGTTTGTGTAACGATTGTTGGCTGCAAGGGCCTATGGAACTATACCGTAAATGCATATGGAGCAAATACACCGACGAAAGTAGACCGCAATCAAATTGTTTGCACTCCAATCGAAATTCGGAATATTCAAGATGATGTGCAAGTAAAAGAAGGCATAGAAAACTGTATTCGAATGACAAAGTATTCACTTGGGATAAGAATGTAAATATCTGATAAGGAAGAATGTGTTGGAGATTTGTTTTTAATGGGGTGGATTCTTGAATTTTGGAAAGATGTAGAAGATTTAATTTTAATAAGGCGTTTAGTAAAAAATAATTTGCAGAAGGAGTTCAACTTGTGAACAAATATGAAATAGAAACAGCGATATTAACGGAATTTGCTCAGTTTATGCC
>OODK01000181.1_pt1 | contig 75463 bp, 59 predicted proteins | sample 1671371 | NCBI WGS metagenome assembly OODK01 (sample SAMN06348150, study PRJEB24527) | human gut metagenome | biome: human gut; feature: ankylosing spondylitis patient; material: feces | host: Homo sapiens | place: China | collected 2015-10 | reverse complement strand
CGGTTGGCGTCTGGAATGCGTTTTGGATCACGGAAGCGATTACTGCGATCATTTCCCTTGTCATTTACCGCAAGGCAATCACAGGCCCGTGACGGCGGCCCGAAAGCCATGAACACCGTCCTTACTCCACCGCGCCGGATAAATTCCTGCTTCTCTAAGATGAGCAGCTATTGTATGGCATATCTTTAATCATTCTCTGAACAGTGCTTCTCGATTGGATTGGAAGGTCGGTTCCAAACCCGGTTGATAATTTGCTGCATTTTCGTATGCGGTACGGATTTTACTTACATACTTTACTTTTCTTAAAAAAGTACTATACTTATTTATGGTTTAAATCAGTTCTATTATGAAAGACTTTACAAGAATACGGAGATAATTTTATGACCATCAGTATACTTCTCATGAAACAAATTGCACAGCTTTTTCTTATGATCTTTATGGGATACTTAATTGTAAAAACAGGTATTGTTGAAGATACCGACAGTAAGGTATTATCCAAAATCATCCTTTATCTGGTCATCCCTTGTGTAATTATAAACGCTTTTCAAGTTGACTATACTTCTGACACTGTGAGAGGATTGCTACTGGCTTTTATAGCATCTGTTCTCACACAAATTGTCCTTCTTATTGTTGTCTCTGTTTTAGGGAAACTTTTTCATTTAAACGAAGTAGAAATTGCCTCTATCTATTACTCAAATTCTGGTAATCTGATTGTACCAATCGTAACTTTTATTTTAGGAAAAGAGTGGGTATTATACGGATGTGTATTCATGAGCGTGCAGCTCATTTTTATATGGACTCACTGTAAGAAAATTATCAGCCAAGAGGCTTCTTATGACTGGAAAAAGATTGTCCTCAATATAAATATGATTTCTATTTTTATTGGAATCCTGCTTTTCTTTACAAAAGTCCATTTACCGGAAATCATAAATGATTCGATAAGTTCTGCCGGTAATATGATCGGACCTGCAAGCATGATCGTTACAGGTATGCTTTTCGCCGGTATGGATCTGAAACAGATTTTTACAAATAAGAAAGTATATTTTATCTCTGTTCTCCGGTTAATCGTATTACCCGTATTTGCACTGATTCTGATTAAGTTAAGCCATCTCGCCGCTTTTTCAGCAGATGGAGATAAAATCATGCTCATTGTATTTCTTGCAATCATTACTCCATCTGCCTCAACTGTAACCCAGATGTGTCAAGTATACGGAAATGATTCTCAATATGCCAGTGCGATCAATGTTGTTACAACACTGTTTTCTATTGTTAGCATGCCGCTTTTAGTGATGCTATTTCAAATGTTTTAGCTATGAAATTCTGCCGTTCTCCATTTCGTAGACCATATCTGCCACGTTCATTGTGGACACTCTGTGGGATACCAGGACAACGGTTTTCTTTCTGGCGGATTCTTTTAATGATTTCAAAATGATTCCTTCGTTCAGCGAGTCCAGATTGCTGGTTGGCTCATCCATCAGAATCATCGGTGCATCATGAAGAAATGCTCTTGCAATTCCGATTCTCTGTTTCTCACCGCCAGATAATGTATCACCTAGTTCTCCGACTTCCGTATCATATCCTTTCGGAAGTGTCATAATGAAATCGTGGATAGAAGCTTTCTTTGCGGCTTCCATAATCTCTTCTCTGGATGCTCCCGGCTTTGCGATTGCGATATTATTTGCAATGGAATCATGGAACAGGTGTGTTTCCTGCGTGACATAACTTTCCATATCTCTTAAATGCCTGGTCGGAATCTTTCGGACATCTGTACCGTCTACCAACATGCTTCCACCCTGCACATCCCAAAAACGCATCAGCAGTTTTAAAAGTGTAGATTTTCCGGAACCGCTCGCGCCATGAATCCCTGTGATTTTACCCGACTGTAATTTCAGTGAATAGTTATCTAAAATAACTTCTTCCCCGTATGCAAATGTTACGTTTTCTGCCTCTGCTCCTGCGAATGCATGATTTGCACTCTCCTCAGAATTCACACCCTGATCAGCAAAAGTTTCTACATCACCCGGAATTTCTTCTACAAGCGGTGTCTCTTCCAGAAGAGAAAGGACACGCTCACCACTTGCCAGTGTCTGGTTCAGGTTGTTGGAAAGGCTTGATAATGCTACTACCGGTCCGAAAGAACCCATCATTGCGATGGTACAGGTTAAGATTCCCTCGAATCCCATCGCACCTTTGTCGTACAGCCAGATCGTCAATGCCAGCATCCCAAAAGATGCAAGCAGGATAACCATATTCGTAAATGAACGCTGTGAGCCTTCCATTTTGCTTAATGATTCCTGCATTCCTGCAAGATTTTTGGATTGCTTGCTCATCTGCTCTCTTCTCTTTTCACCCTGTCCATACTGAATGGTCTCGTCCAGTCCACGTTTTTCAGGTGTCAGACACCATTAAATTTTTCTAAACTTTCTAAAGCCTCATTTTACAGTGCCTGACACTATACCGCCAGCATAAATAATCTGGGCAACTGACCGTTCAGGCACTTCTCTGCGGAGCTGGATCGCCTGTTCTAGAAGAAACTCGAAATTTTCAGGCAGTTTCTGTGAACGGTGCTTTTCCCGGTCAGCTGGTCTGAGACCTGCGAACTGTTTTTCAGCGAATGCTTTCTCATACCGGTAAAGAGTTCGGACAGAAATGTTATTCTCATCAGCGATCGTTCTGCGGAGCTGTAAACGTCTGGCATCATCCAGACCTGTTTGTAGAAGCGGTGAGATCAACTGGAAGCGGTGAAGTGCTTCCTGATCCTGCCATTGCTGTTTTGTCAATGTTTCATTTGTATTCATAGTATAGCTACCTCCTTATGAGACCACTATACTATCTGCACTCATGACAGACGAACCAAAGCAGGTGCATGAATCTACCAGCGGATCGGCGTTAAAAATCCACCGCTGTTATAAATGAGCCGGAGAATAAGTTCCAGCCAGTTTTGACATCTGTTTCTGATCTTGTTGAGCAGTAAGTCTGGAGTAAACAGGAGTTCCTCTCCCAAAGTTAATATCTGATATCCAGCGGTTCGTAAATATCCTTCTATACGTTGCAGGTTTTCACGAAACCATTGAAGCCAGCGGAGCATGGTGTTGAAGGACGGATAATCCTCAGAGTCCAGGTCTTCCGGAAGGATAACTTCATCCAGAACACCAGCAATCACCTCTGCTTCGTAATGTTTATAGGGAACAAGACAGTCAGGAAGTTCATTGTGATAACTATGACAGTTCTGGCATCGGAACCTGCGGATCATCAGACGTTCCCTCGTTCCGCCCTCCTTTTTGCGGATGCGAGGACGGGAATCCCTGTAACGGAGCATTCCCTGACAGACAGGGCATAAATGGGAGTTCTCACTGCTCTCAACAAAAAACACCGATATCCTCCTTGAGGACCAGTGTGTAATCTGATATAATAATCATGGTTTTTGACCATGGTCTCAGAGTACACGACTTGTCACGGAGGGTGCTCTGGGACCTTTTTCTTTCTGTAAACTAATGACAGTATACAGATCATTCCAGAGACAGGCAAGTAGATCAGTATTATGCTAATTTAAGGAGTCAACAACAATATTGATAGCCTTGGCGGTTCTTAATTTTTCAGAGTATTCACTTTTAAGCGTTTACGTTTTATTTTTTTGCAATATAATTTAACTTCCGGAAAGCTGAAAATCAGATTACCGGAAGTTAGTATAAAAGTATAATAGTTCATAAAATAAAAATATTTATTCTGTATTATTATATGTACTTTTTATTTTATTTTCATTCACAAAAATCCAAATTCCAAATAACAACAAAAATAATCCAATGATAACAGAAGAAACCATACCCACTAAACTTTTGCTAGTTGTTTCATACAACTCAATTGTTAGAGAACTAATACCAGAATACAAGTTATTTACCAAATGAATCATAATGGGAGCTTTTATATCTTTACTCTTAATATAGACAAGTCCACACAAAATCCCTAAACAAAATGCATTCATAAATTGAACTAGATTCATATGACTAATACCAAATAAAATAGAAATCAAAAGAACGCATACTTCTGGTTTTCTCTTTTTTAAACATATGTTTAATAGTTTTCCTCTATAGAACAACTCCTCTAATATAGGTCCTATAATACATATATATAGAAAAATGAATGGATTTCTAAAGCTATACTGAACTTGTAAATATTCTTCCAACCCCATATTCTTAAATGTACTGATGGCAATATTAGGAAACAGCAAAAATATAACTCTATGAAAAAGACAAATGCCAATTCCCATTAAAATATAAGACAAATATTTTTTCACTGTCGTTTTCATTTTGATTACCGTTTTGATTTTCAAAAAAAATATAAAAATCAAATAAATAATTGCAGTAATTAAGTATGTAAGAATACTTCTTTCAATATATGAGGCTGATTTTAGAATTATATTTATAACAGAAATAGAAAAAAACAATATGATTTCAAATAATAACCATATTAATATAACCATATATAACAACTCCTTTTTAATCTCCACAAATTCTTGATGCCACAATCTTAAATTAATTACTATCTACTACTTTGTTATTTTTCCATAATATAATTCTCTGTAATCCAAATTACTTTTTATTAACTCATCATGAAAACCACTGGCAACTATCTCTCCATGTTTTATAACTAAAATTCTTTTATTTAAATATGGGATATTTTCCATACGATGAGTTATTATAACTGCAATTTTATCTTTTATAATACTTTCCATATAATCTAAAATTTCTTTTTCAGAAACTGCATCCAATGCAGCATTAGGCTCATCTAAAATGTAAAAATCTGACTTTTTTATTAATACTTTACACAATCCTATTTTCAGCCATTCTCCGCCTGAAATCTGCTGACCGTCTTTGAACCATACACCTAATTGCTGATCTAATCCGTCTGAGTTAGAAAATGGGCTTTTTGTTCTCTTTAGTGCTTCTAAAATATCGCTATCCTTAATATTAAATAAATCACCTAATGCAATATTGTCCCTAACAGTCATTTCATATTTTTACTTGTTTTACTTGTATTTAGTATATATCATTTCTACATTAATTCCAATAATTTTTTCACAATTTATACTTTTAATACAATTATTCAGCCATCAAAATCATTTCGGAAAAATAGACACAATTTATACCTTAGCCTCATTTTACAGTGCCTGACACTATACCGCCCTGTACTAACGACTTCTGTCACACGGTTCAGTGCATCATGCTTGTATGTCGTCACCTTTCCGTTACGGTCTGTCAGTTTTACGAGGTTATCATTTAAGTCGTATTCATAGCTGACCTTTGTACCGTCCGGGTATACGATTGCCTGCAGATTATCTGCGTCATCATAGACGTAGCTGACATCCTTTTTCGAACCGCTTGTCACTTTGGTGATTCTTCCGAGTGCATCGTATTCGTAGCTGCTCTTACTAACAAGTCTCTGTTTTTGAAACAAAAGAAAGCTACCAGTTTTTTTCCTCTGATAGCTTTCCATTCCTTCTTATTCTGTTGGGAACATCGCTGCTTCCAGCTTACTCATCTCTGTATCCGAAAGACCATATTTTCCTGAATTATCCTTTTCCACTGATACTTTTACAGTAACAGCTTTTCCATATTTGTTCTTTTCAAGACTCTTCTGGACGCTTTCTGTTAATACAGATACAAAGACTTCCGGATCATTTCCATCCAATCCCTGCTTTATTTTTTCATTGCTTACCTCTGTAGAGCTTTGTTGCAATGTCTGAAATACATTGGATGGTTCAACTTGTACACTTACTGTATAGACTCCATCCTCTTCTTTCACATCCTGTACTTTGTATTTTGCCAGTTTCTTTACTTCTGCCAGTTTTTCCGCATAATCAGCAATTCCTTTGTCCGTAATGTTATCGGAATCATCAAATTGCTGTTGGATACTCTCATTAAAATCCTCTTCGATTTCTTTCTTGGCATCTTTTTCCGAGATCTCTAACAGATTCGCATAGTCCTTATATTCTCCATGATAGTATGCATCAAGAGAACTTTGAACGTAAGATTTGGCATCGAAGTCTGGTTGTTTTGAACAAGCTGATAACAATATACATACTATAATTCCTATACTTATGCATAAAACAAAATTCTTCTTTTGCATATTCTCTCCTTCGTATTTTATTGGTTTGCCAAAACTAATTGATTATATGGATTTAATAAATTATCATTAAAAGCTGAATTTTTCCATTCTATACATTCCACATATTTTTTCATTTAATTGCAAAATTGCAGTATTTTCTCCAATTCTTGTTTTGAAAATCCTTTAACTAATATTTCTTCGCCTTTCATATCGCATTTTATCTTCTTAAAATATTCCAATGCTTTATAAAAATCCACATCTCCTAATGGTTCTCCCTGAATGGGTACTAATAATATTCTCCATACTTTTACTTCTTGATCATCAACCTTTGCTCTAGGTTTACTATGAAAAATCGTATCTGTATTTTCTGTAAGTGGAAATACTCCAAATATATTATTATTACCAGAATAAAATTTTGCTTCTGCTCTATATGCATTTTTCCAATTTTTATTTAATCCTCTTAAAAACATATTTTTCTTCCTCCATTTCAACCAGTAAAACTTCACTTTTTTGTAAATTATCAAAAAGTATCTTCTCAAATTTTTTTCCGTCATTTACATAATTTCTTCCTGATTTATAAAAAGACACTTCTGGTATAAATTCCGTTCTTATACTTAAATTTATAAATTTTGCAAGCTGATCAAAATCAACTAAAATTTGTGGTTCTGGGAAATCATGCTCCTTATTAAATTCTTCATATTCTTTTATAAAACTCTTGTGTTCTGGCGTCTTAATCTTTTCACTCAATGGGGTATCTTTCAAAAATTTCATAACTATATGATACAAACCATGTATAAATATTGCCACCGTATTACCTAAAGACCGAATGTTTTTATCCATTCCATAAATATGTTCATTAATCCAATTACATTTTCCCATTGACTCACATAATTCTTGTAATCCGCAATTAATTCCATCTACATCTTTTTGATATAAATCATAGAAAAATTTTGCTAATTTCAAATCAAATTGAGTGCGTTTTTTCCCCATAAATGCACTTAATTCTGCTTGTGCTTTATTTCCTACTTCATTATCATGATAAGTCACAGCATAAAGCATATTATAAAAAGGTGCCGAATAACCGCAAGTAGCAGGTCCCTCCTTAAACGGCATAATTTTTTCCAACAAACTATAATCATTACATGAATAGGCGATTACTACTTCTATAAAATTAATTGTCTGTGCTCCACCACTATTCGAACGGTTTTGATAAATACAATTAAAACGATTTTCCTGATAAATTCCTTTCAACATATAATTCATATCGCCAGTTACAATAGCTTTATTTACTCCTTCGAATAAAATTCTGTTTTCACGCAACAAATTAAAATACATATTCCAAAAATACCCGTCTGCTTGTCCCAATTCAATTTTTCTCGTAAATTCATTTATTCCATTTTTAACATCATTCCAAAGCTTATCTGCACTAGATTCACCCATTATCTTTTCATATTTTTGTTGAAAACTTTTTGCACCTTTTATCATAACGTACCCCTTTCTTCTCCCCAGTGAGATGTTATATCCCACTGGGTATGTAAGACACTTTCTAATTATTTAATACTTTAAAATTCAAACTTCCATTCTTTTTAATATTATACAAATTTCGTTCATAATTATTACCAATGAGATTAGCTTTTTCTGTTCCTACCGCCTCTTCAAGACGCTTACCACCTATCCATTTCTTAGACATCTGTTTTGTTCCATCTTTCAGGGTACTTAATTTACTAGTATTATATTTAGCTTCACCCACAATGTACTCGTTTGTTCCTTTATTCTGATATACACCATCCAATCCTTGATGTCCAGCATCATTAAGACCCGTAACTCTATCTTGACTGATTCTTTCGAACCCAATAGAATCATAATACTGATCCATCTTCATTTCAGCATAATTCCCTTTTTGCTGATTTGTATACTGCACACCATCTTTTATTCCATTTTCAAATTTTGTTATCTCTTGTTTTTGCATTTCTTGAGCTTTTATTGTATCCCGATGTTTATTATATCTTGCAGCTTCATCAGCATCCATTAGTTCCGAAAAACTATTATATGCCTTGTTATCTTCCAGCAACTGGTTATTTTGTGATAAGTCTTTGGTTGCCATTTCAGTAATATGCCCAGGTTTAGTCGCACTTGAACTTCCCTTTACCAAATCTTTCACTGCACCAATTGCTTTTCCTGCACCATAAGTAAGCCCACCTAAAATACCACCAGAGATTGCTCCTGTCAATCCACCTGTTATGGTATCTTTCGCAATCTGTTTCAAGCTGTTTCCTGACAATCCAGAACTTATTGCACCATAGGAAGCACCACCAATTGCACCAGCTACAGCTCCTGAAACCATTGCTGTTCCTAAACCGCCCATTGCTGGCAATGCTGCCAGAACTGCTCCAGCTGCTAAACCGCCTGTTGCAGCAACCACAACACCTGAAACCACCATTGCCGTCACACCAATCGCTACATTCTTCCAGTTTACTTTACCCAACTGATCTGTAATACGATTTGTTGTCGTACACATATGTCGTACCACTTCTGAGCGGATTTCTGCTCTCCGTTCTGCTACATATGACTGGAAAGATGTATATGTTTTTCCAGCCTTTTGCAGTCCGCTTCCTACATTTCTGATGAAGTTGCTGCCTTTTGAGCTGTTTGCTTTACAGCATTTACAACAGTACGAGCCACATTTTTGACCGTATTGACGACTGTTTTTACAACCTTTTTCGCTGTATTAACAATCTTCTTACCAACATTCTTCACCGCACTCACTGCTTTTTTCCACCATGAATGTCCAGTCGGATCATCATAGTTTACCGGATTATTGGATGTATATGCATAGCGGTTTCTGGTCAGCGGATTTTCTTTCGTTCCAAGGTCACTATCTTCAGTTGTAAAGGTTCCGTTCTCTGCGCTATAGTATCTTGCCCACAGATACTGAAGTCCTGTTTTTACATTTGTGGACTCCCCATTATAAGCGTAGTAATTGACACCGTCTGCTGTTCCTGATGTAAGGTTACCGTATGGATCATACTGATAACTGTTCGTCAGATTAGCTGTTTCGGTCAGGATTCCGGTCACGCTGTTTCTTCCGTCATATAAATAATAACTGCTTTCTTCCGATTTATCAACGCTTATACGTTCTCCGATTCCACTTTCTCCATAAGTATAAGCCTGACGGACTTTCTCGTCTGCTCCATACTCTGCGAGGACTTCTGTATTCTCACGATTGATATCGTTGATATACTCTGTCAGTGTGTATCCTTTGGCATTGGAACCGCCTTTTACCAGAGAGGCAAGCTGCTCTTTCGGGCTGTTTCCATCTTCAGTACGCTGGTTCGCCGGGATCAGGACTTCATCGCCATAGCAGTCTTCCCATTTATAGGTGTTATCCAGTTCGAATACCCGGTTGTTATCTCCATCGTACATGGCTGCCATTAGGACTGTTCCACCCTGTTTTACCACTGCCAGACGATTTTCTGCTGTATATTCATAAGTAACCGGATCAGCACTGTTTGTCTTATCGCATTCCTGAATCAGATTGCCATCTTCATCATAGCTGTAGGTTGTTCCCGGATCGCCCCAGATCTTTGCATTGGTCCGCTTGATGAGCTGGTTGGAATCGTTATACTTGTAATTATATTTTGCTTTGCTGACACCATCTTCAATCTTCTCATAAGAAGTCCGGTTTCCGATCTTGTCATACGTATAATTATGGACTGTCTTTTTACCGCCCTCTGCTTTTTCTGTACAGCGTGTCAGTTCCCAGTTCGGTCGCTGTCTCGCTGACTACATATCCCTGATCATTGTACTTGTACGCATAAGTGCTGGTTACTTTGCCGCAGGAACCACAAGTATTCACAATCTTTGTGATATGATCTTCTGCATCGTAAGATACTTCCGTCTTTGTTCCGTTTTTTCAGAACTTTCATAAAAACTGCCAGGATTTTACCCCCGGCAGTCCACTTTTTCCATATTCAGTTATTCTGTTGGAAACATCGCTGTCCCCAGCTTGCTTCTTTCGGTTTCAGACAGCTCATACGTCCCAGAATGATTCTTTTCCACTTTTACAGTTACTGTCACCGAATCTCCATAGCTGTTCTTATCAATGCTCTTCTGCACGCTTTCCGTTAAAACAGATGCAAATACACCCGGATCTGTTTCTTTCATTCCCTGTACAATCTTTTCCTTGCTGACTTCTGCGGAGCTCTGCTGCAATGTCTGAAACACATCGGATGGTTCAACTTTTACACTGACCGTGTAATTACCATCCTCATCCTTTTTCTCATCCTGCACCTTGTACTTCGCCAGTTTTTTAACCTCTGCCATCTTCTCTGTGTAAGCTACAATCTCCTCTTCTGTGATGTTGTCGGAAGAAGCAAATTGCTGGCGGATGCTTTCATTGAAATCTTCCTCTATCTGTTTCTTCACATCCTTTTCTGAGATTTCCATCAGATTCGCATAATCTGCGTAATTGCCATGATACTCTGCATCAAGAGAAGATTTGACGTAGGATTTGGCATCGAAATCGGATTGCTTGGAACAAGCACTAAAACCAACGCATAACATTGCTGTTCCGAAAATCACTATATATCTTTGTAATCTCTTCATCCTGTCATCCTCGCACTTTTACTTTACGAAAAAATCCACAAATTTTTCAGCTTTTGCTGGCAGTTTAAATTTATATTCTTTTCCGTCATAATTAAAAGAAAACTTTCCACCAAAGATTCCAGCCTTTCCTCGGATATTTTTCATATCGGGAATATGAATCTTTTCCAGTTGTTCGCCATAAGAATTATCACTCTTTGCTCGATAAATATATAAAATATCCTCATATATGCATAGCAAAACTAGTCCTCTTATGCTTCCAACCATGCCGCCTATTATATTTTTCAATGATGCGTATATATATATTTCTCTGGAATCAATAATACCTTTGCTTTTTAATTTTTTTACACATTCTTCTACTCGCATTTTCTTATATACCTGATTTTAAATAATGTTTCTATATGGCAACTTTTCTACTTTATGTTTTTGTATTTCTCTCTCACATATTTCATGAAGTCTCTCATAATCACTTGAATCCTCACAAATTCTTTCAAACCACCCTTCTGCTCCTCTATCTTTATTTCTAAAAAAAGGATGATTTTTATCCTTTTGCACATTATTCCAAATATATTCGAGGATATCGTCAAGTATTTTCTTTTCTCCATACCATCCACAAACCAGAGCAATATCTTTATATTCTTCAAATGATTTTCTTCTTGGATTACTTAAAAAGGACTTATAGCCTTCTATAATTTTATCTATTGAGACATCGCCTTTAAGTGGAATCAACAATTTATTTTTTAACCTTTCCGCTGAAAACATATAACGTTCTTCATGTTTTTCTAACTCTATTGTTTCACTAGTACACTCTAATGATGTTGTAATGCTAGAATATTCTCTGCATAAATTATGTACATAAAAAACCGGTGTGTAATATGTATTTCTAATTACTTTTAGATAGATTCCTGTTATCAATGGACCCAATCTATTATCCATTTCAAGTAATCGAGTCTTTTTTAATTCTGGAAAAAGTTGCTTCCAATCATTTGTTATCTGTCTTTTTGTTACCATCTTTTATCCTCTTTTCTCTTTAGAGGAAGCAATATCGTCAAATATTGCTTCCTGTTTAATTATTTCGGATTTACTTCATGGATGTCATTTTTCGTTAATCCATCTGGGCCTTCGCGAATGATTTTGCTCTTTTGCCTATTTGATAGTCCTTTTCCCGGATTCTTTACAAACTTATAATCATATACTTGTCCATCATTTGTATCGTAAACGTCTAGCCTTACGCTGCCTTTTTCATTTCTTGCTTTGCTTTCCTTCCCTTTATAAGGCTGTTCCAGCTTCAAACCTCGATCATCTACAAATTCTTGATAATCATTTGCTATTTTATAAGCTTCACTAAATACTCTCTTTTTTTAAGATAATTGAGGCAATTGAACCTCCCATATTCATTCTTTGTTTCATTCTGTACACTCCATTATTTTTTTCAGTTTATCTGTTCCTCTTTCATTTATAAGCATTCTGATACTGCATCCCATTTTATTGCAATCATCGTAGTCCTCTACTTTATCAAAACACTCTTCTATGAAAGCCAAACCTTCGACTGAGCGTACCTTAAACACTTCTTGACATAGCGTGAAAAATGCTGAATTATTATATTTTTTTTCTTTTTCCATCAATGATGTCCCTTTTGCTAATAAAATTCTTGCAATATCTAAAGCTCCATCACAATTAATGTTACTAGCCAAGTAATGAAATTCATTGCACCCAGCATTTGAAACATTATTTACCTTTGCATTATTTGCTAACAATTCTTTTGCTATATCAAATTTTCTAGCAATCAAGCTTTTTTCAAGAAGACTTATCCCATCTTTGTCAATAATATTAGACACTTCAATAAGATTTTTACCTTCCATTTGCAGTTTCATATTTAAATCATGTATCGTTCCGAACCTAATAATTGTTGCATAATCCGCTTTTTCTATATTCATTGTTGGTCACCTCATTCATACATATGGCTTCTATTAGTTCTAGGTAATTCCGGTCGGTAGTTATCTGGATTTCTATACCATTCTAAGAACTCATCCTTGGTAATTACATCATCCATATACAATTGATGCATTTCAGAATACTTTTCTCCTGGTATGTGCCCCATATCCCACTGTCCATTTCGTGGTTTTGTAGAATCCCATATAATTTCTACACCAGAAGGGTCATATACTTTACCAGTTAGCGGATCTTTTGCATTCTCCCAAACCTGTTCTACCTGCCCTTTTCCATAGCTTGGTCTACTTGTAGCATACGGTTTCTTTACTCCCAAGCCACCCTTATCCGGCAATGCTAATTGTCCGGCTTGCTTGTCTTCTAGTAACAGTTGTCCAGTCTGCTTATCTTCTAATAATAACTGCCCAGCTCGCTTATCTTCCAACAGCGGTTGTCCAGCATGTTTATCTTCTAATAATAACTGTCCGGCTCGCTTATCTTCCAACAGCGGTATTTCAACATCATCCGCAGAATTTAGATTCCTGGTCGCCATTTCCGTGATATGTCCTGGTTCCGGCTTTGGACTGCCTTTGATCAGATTATTCAAAGTGCCTAACGCTTTATCAGCTCCATAGGCAAGACCACCCATTGTACCACCAGCTACAGCTCCTGTCAATCCTCCGGTCAAAGTATCTTTTGCTACCTGTTTCAGGCTGTTTCCTGATAATCCTGAGCTTACACCACTATACGTTGCGCCTCCGATAGCTCCCGTTACAGCTCCACCAACTATGGCTGCTCCAAGAGTTCCTTCTGTCAATCCAAGCGCACCGGCTGCTACAATACCTACTCCACCTGTAAGGACACCGACTCCAATCGTAGCTCCAGTAGCTACAACTGCAATTCCTACCTTCTTCCAGTCAACTTTTCCTAACTGATCTGAAATACGGTCTGCTGTTGTACACATCTGCCGAACAACTTCTGCACGGATTTCTGCTCTCCGTTCTGCTACATATGACTGGAAAGATGTATATGTTTTTCCAGCCTTTTGCAGTCCGCTTCCTACATTTCTGATGAAGTTGCTGCCTTTTGATACGATCTTCTGATAAGTTCCACTGCTGGTAACACGATTTTTCACAGATTGATATGTCTTCGTGTGTGTGACTGCATTTCTTACCGTTTTTGCTGTTTGCTTTACAGCATTTACAACAGTACGAGCCACATTTTTGACCGTATTGACGACTGTTTTTACAACCTTTTTCGCTGTATTAACAATCTTCTTACCAACATTCTTCACCGCACTCACTGCTTTTTTCCACCATGAATGTCCTGTCGGATCATCATAGTTTACCGGATTATTGGATGTATATGCATAGCGATTTCTGGTCAGTGGATTTTCTGTCGTTCCAAGGTCACTATCTTCAGTTGTAAAGGTTCCGTTCTCTGCGTCATAGTATCTTGCCCGCAGATACTGAAGTCCTGCTTTTACATTTGTGGACTCCCCATTGTAACCGTAATAATTGACTCCATCTGCGGTTCCTGATGTAAGGTTTCCATACGGATCGTACTGATAACTGTTCGTCAGGTTAGCTGTTTCGGTCAGAATTCCGGTCACGCTGTTTCTTCCGTCATATAAATAATAACTGCTTTCCGTGGATTTATCAACGCTTATACGTTCTCCGATTCCACTTTCTCCATAAGTATAAGCCTGACGGACTTTCTCGTCTGCTCCATACTCTGCGAGGACTTCTGTATTCTCACGATTGATATCGTTGATATACTCTGTCAGTGTGTATCCTTTGGCATTGGAACCGCCTTTTACCAGAGAGGCAAGCTGCTCTTTCGGGCTGTTTCCATCTTCAGTACGCTGGTTCGCCGGGATCAGGACTTCATCGCCATAGCAGTCTTCCCATTTATAGGTGTTATCCAGTTCGAATACCCGGTTGTTATCCCCATCGTACATGGCTGCCATCAGGACTGTTCCACCCTGTTTTACCACTGCCAGACGATTTTCTGCTGTGTATTCATAAGTAACCGGGTCTGCACTGTTTGTCTTATCACATTCCTGGATCAGATTACCGTCCTTATCATAGCTGTAGGTTGTTCCCGGATCGCCCCAGATCTTTGCATTCGTGCGTTTGATGAGCTGGTTGGAATCGTTGTACTTATAGTTATATTTTGCTTTGCTAATACCATCCTCGATCTTCTCATAAGAGGTCCGGTTTCCGATCTTGTCATACGTATAATTATGGACTGTCTTTTTACCGCCCTCTGCTTTTTCTGTACAGCGTGTCAGTTCCCAGTTGTCATCGTATTCATAGGTACGTGTCGTCTAGATCTCTTTTTCCTGATGCTCACAGTCTGCTTTGTCTGTCTCTTTCTGTGTATCGCCCCAGTTGTACCAGTCTTCCCAGCTTGGCGTCTTTCTTGTTCCAGCTTCCAGTTCGGTCGCTGTCTCGCTGACTACATATCCCTGATCATTGTACTTGTACTCATAAGTGCTGATTACTTTGCCGCAGGAACCACAGGTATTCACAATCTTTGTGATATGATCTTCTGCATCGTAAGATACTTCCGTCTTTGTTCCGTTGCTTCTATTAAGCACTTTCTTTGATGCAAATATAATTCTTCTCCTTGCTATGCCTTTCCTTAAAACACCACAAAGAAAAGTATATAAAAAGGCTGTCAAAACTGTGTTATATAACAGTCATTTTCCGCATTATCCGACATCTTTCGACATTTCTTCTGAGTCCGTTAATATCCAAATAATTTCTCACCTTCTTTCGTTCACTCATAACTACCTTTGCAGGCTCTAAATCATTCTCAGAGCCGATATAAAAACTGCCAGGATTTTACCCCCGGCAGTCCACTTCTTCGATATTCAGTTATTCTGTTGGAAACATCGCTGTCTCCAGCTTACTTCTTTCGATTTCAGACAGCTCATACGTCCCGGAATGGTTCTTTTCCACTTTTACAGTTACTGTCACCGGTTCTCCATAGCTGTTCTTGTCAATACTCTTCTGCACGCTTTCCGTTAAAACAGATGCAAATACACCCGGATCTGTTTCTTTCATTCCCTGTGCAATCTTTTCCTTGCTGACTTCTACGGAGCTCTGCTGCAATGTCTGAAATGCATTGGATGGTTCAACTTGTACACTTACTGTATAGCCTCCATCCTCTTCTTTCACATCCTGTACTTTATATTTTGCCAGTTTCTTTACTTCTGTCAGTTTTTCCGTATAATCAGCAATTCCTTTGTCCGTAATGTTATCGGAATCACCAAATTGCTGTTGGATGCTCTCATTAAAATCCTCTTCGATTTCTTTCTTGGCATCTTTTTCCGAGATTTCTAACAGATTCGCATAGTCCTTATATTCTCCAAGATAGTATGCATCAAGAGAACTTTGGACGTAGGATTTGGCATCGAAGTCTGGTTGTTTTGAACAAGCACTAATCCCAATACTTAACATTATCGTTCCCAAAATCATTAGATACTTTTGTAATTTTTTCATCCTGTTATCCTCATACTTTTACTTTACGAAAAAATCCACAAATTTTCCGGCTTTTGATGGCAATTTAAATTTATATTCTTGTCCTTCATAATTGAAAGAAAACTTTCCACCAAATAATCCGGCTTTTCCTTGGATATTTTTCATATTTGGAATATAAATTTTCGCTAATTGTTTGTTATAAGAATTATCAATATTGGCTCGATGAATATATAGTACATCTTCATAAACACTCAATAATACTAAACCTCTAACACTTCCTATTACACCTTTTATTATGTCCAGCATAGAAGCATAAACAAATATTTCTTGTTTACTTATACATTGTTCACTCTTTAATTTTTCTATTACTTGCTCTATTTTCAAATTTTAACACACCTTATTATTCTACTGTTAAATCATATTCTTCCGGTTCATATACGTTCATTGTTACAAATCGTAAATTTTTTTTGTCATTATACGCATTTTCTCCAATATAATATCTTCCACATTTTTTACTATGTTTTTTTATTATTTTTTGAAAATCATTTATAATCTTTTTGCAAAAATCATTTTCATGTATGCTAGAAATATGTCCACAAACAAGAATATTCTGATTATATTTTCCTCCCCCCCACAAGACAATACTTTCTATATTTTTTTCTTGATCAATAAAAAAACGTTTTTCACCATTATTTAATATTTTTTTTCTAAATTCAACATCTATCTTTTGAGACAGTATCAAAATTCCTTCTGATTGATGATTTCCAGAAATACTATATCCGATATCATCTAAATTAAAAATATATTTTTTCTTTTTTATTTCATCTTCTGTAAATGATCCGGTTCTTAAGTATTGTAAATCATATTTCTCATGTATATTTTTCAATACATTCTTTATATCTTCTGGTAATAGAAAGAAAAATATTTGCTTACTCATAATTTCTCCTTTTTTCATAGCGATACAAAAGTATCGCTATGATAAATTTTATAACTGCTCTTTCAAATTATGCAACCCTGTCCCTTTAGGAATCAAAATAATATTTTTATCTTTTGGTGTTTTACTATTAATTGATTGAGCTGCTTTTAATTCTCTTTTTGTTGGGGTTCCATCTTTATAGGTATCTACTGTATTAATTCTAATAATTTCCCCATCTTTTTCAGCTGTGATATCAACATAATTACTTCCTTTTCTTTTTCCATCCGGACCAGGTAAATATTCTTCTTTATATTTTCCAGCCCCTCCTGTTATCGTATATCCCTCGCTTTCCAAATATTCTCCTATTTCTTTGTTTTGCAATCTTGTTTCTTCTTTCCCTAAACGACCACCTTTTTTTCTAACTACACTACTAGCTTCATTTAAAGTTTCTGAAACATCGCTACTATTACTAACATTGGATTTTTTTGCAATTCCTTCTGCACTATCCAAATTTGATTTATTGGACATTATCATTCCAACAGTAAAATCCTTCGCAACCGATTTTACTGACACATCTCGTCCATGTGCCAAATCATCAACTGCATCAACTGCCGTATCTGCCGCATTTTCAAGTGCACTCTTGGCTAATGGATTTTTCATGATTGACGATGCAGATGAACTTGCAAGCGAACCTGTCGCTGCTCCAACACCACCTGATACGGCTCCACCAATTGTTCCCCACAAGAATCCATCGGCTGCACCTTGAATAAATCCATCACCATTTGCTACACTAGATAAACCACCTAGAACAGCTCCAGTTCCACCACCAATCAAGGCTCCACTAAATGCTCCGGCCGCAATTACTCCTACAGCTCCACCTGTTACTATTGTTGCAATTCCAAGACCAGCTAAGATTGCTCCACCTGCTACTACTTTCTTTACGACATTCCAATCTACTTTTCCAAAAGCTGAAGAAATTCTATTTGTTGTAGTACACAGTTCTCTTTTAATTGTCTGGCGAATTTCTTTTGTTTTTTCTGATGCATAGGATTTGAAAGAGCTATATACTTTCTTAGCACCATTTCCGATGTAACTAAGACCGCCTTTTACTCCACCTTTGCTTACAGCTCTTATAAAATTCGATCCACTGGATACAATCTTCTGAGAAGCCTGTTTTGCTTTTTGTTTTACAGTATTTTTGGCTTTCTGTATTACCTGTTTCGGATGGGATACTGCATTTTTCACCCATTTAGCTGCCGCTTTTACGCCTTTTGCAACCGTTTTAACAACTTTTTTCGCAGTATTTACGACTGTTTTTACAACCTTTTTTGCTGCTTTCTTAGCTGCACCCTTAATCCTGCTCCACAATGAATTTCCTGTCGGATCACTGTAATTCAACGGATTATTAGTAGTATAATCATAGCGGTTTCTGGTTAACGGATTTTCTGTCGTTCCAAGGTCACTATCTTCAGTTGTAAAGGTTCCGTTCTCTGCGTCATAGTATCTTGCCCGCAGATACTGAAGTCCTGCTTTTACATTTGTGGACTCCCCATTGTAACCGTAATAATTGACTCCATCTGCGGTTCCTGATGTAAGGTTTCCATACGGATCGTACTGATAACTGTTCGTCAGGTTAGCTGTTTCGGTCAGAATTCCGGTCACGCTGTTTCTTCCGTCATATAAATAATAACTGCTTTCCGTGGATTTATCAACGCTTATACGTTCTCCGATTCCACTTTCTCCATAAGTATAAGCCTGACGGACTTTCTCGTCTGCTCCATACTCTGCGAGGACTTCTGTATTCTCACGATTGATATCGTTGATATACTCTGTCAGTGTGTATCCTTTGGCATTGGAACCGCCTTTTACCAGAGAGGCAAGCTGCTCTTTCGGGCTGTTTCCATCTTCAGTACGCTGGTTCGCCGGGATCAGGACTTCATCGCCATAGCAGTCTTCCCATTTATAGGTGTTATCCAGTTCGAATACCCGGTTGTTATCTCCATCGTACATGGCTGCCATCAGGACTGTTCCACCCTGTTTTACGACTGCCAGACGATTTTCTGCTGTGTATTCATAAGTGACCGGATCTGCACTGTTTGTCTTATCGCATTCCTGAATCAGATTACCGTCCTTATCATAGCTGTAGGTTGTTCCCGGATCGCCCCAGATCTTTGCATTCGTGCGTTTGATGAGCTGGTTGGAATCGTTGTACTTATAGTTATATTTTGCTTTGCTAATACCATCCTCGATCTTCTCATAAGAGGTCCGGTTTCCAATCTTGTCATAAGTATAATTATGAACCGTCTTTTTACCGCCCTCTGCTTTTTCCGTACAGCATGTCAGTTCCCAGTTGTCATCATACTCATAAGTACGTGTTGTCTGGATCTCTTTTTCCTGATGCTCACAGTCTGCTTTGCTTGTCTCTTTCTGTGTATCGCCCCAGTTATACCAGTCTTCCCAGCTTGGTGTCTTTCTTGTTCCTGCTTCCAGTTCTGTAGCTGTTTCTCCCACTACATATCCCTGATCATTGTACTTATACTCATAAGTACTGATTACTATGCCACAGGAACCACAGGTATTCACAATCTTTGTGATATGATCTTCTGCATCGTAAGATACTTCTGTCTTTGTTCCATTGCTTCTAATGACTTCTGTCACACGATTCAGTGCATCATGCTTGTAAGTGGTTACTTTTCCATTACGATCTGTCAATTTTACCAGATTATCATTTAAATCGTATTCATAGCTGACCTTTGTACCATCCGGGTATACGATTGCCTGCAGATTATCTGCGTCATCATAAACGTAGCTGACATCCTTTTTCGAACCGCTTGTTACTTTGGTGATTCTTCCAAGTGCATCGTATTCGTAGCTGCTCTTACCAGTCTGATCCTTCATGGATACCCGTTCCCCGGCGCTGTTATATGCGTAGGTTACGTCCTTTTCGGATGTCTCTCCCTTTACGTCCTGATAAGATTTCTCCAGCAAGTCATTCAGCTTATCATAATCATAAGAGACTTTCTTGCCGCTTGCCTGTGTATGCCCGGTGAGTCTTCCCTTTTCATCATAATCAAATTTCTCTGTTCTTCCTGCAGGATCTTTGATGGATGTCAGGTTGCCTTCCAGATCATAAGTATAATTCGTTGTCTTATTTGCTGCATTGGTGAAGGTCACCAGGTTATCCATGTTGTCGTAACCATAAGTTGTTACACCGCCAAGGGCATCGGTTACTTTGGTCAGATTGTCATTCTTGTCATATTCCAGATGGCTCTTTAATCCGGTCTTATCTGTAACAACCTGAATATTACCATGTGCATCGTAATCAAATCCCGTTGTGAATCCACGCTTGTCTGTAATAGAAGTTACCCTGCTGTCCTTATCATACGTGTAGGATTCCTTCTGTCCCAATGCATCCGTCTCTTCTGTTACACGATTATCTTTATCATAGACGGTCTTTGCAACATACCCCATCGGATCTGTTACTGATGTAACATTATAATTCTTGTCATAACCGTAGCTGGTCTTTCTTCCACCCGGCTTTGTGATGTCTGTGATATTTCCAGCCGGATCGTAAGTATAGGCTGTAATCTTGCCAAGCGGATCGGCTGCGGAAGTCATCTGGCCTGCCAGGTCATAACTGTAGGTATTGCTCCGTCCAAGTGGATCTGTCTCCTTCACTAGATTGCCATACTTATCGTATGTAAAGCTGGTCGTTCCATCCAGTGCATTGGTAGAAGACTTCATGTTATGGAGCTTGTCGTAAGTATACGTTGTGGCACTCTTTAAGCTGTCGCTTTCTTTTACCACATTGTCCACTTTATCATATGAGAAATTTTTAGTATAACCCAGTGGACTGGTCATACTCTCCAGACGTCCGGCTTTGTCATATTTGTATGTATATTCGCCACCATTCGCCTGCGTCATCTTTGTGACATTGTCATTCAGGTCAACACTGTACTGTGTCTCATTTCCCTTTGCATCCGTTACAGAAATGACATTGCCATGCTTGTCGTAATCATATTTGGTAACTGCTCCCTTTGGAGAAATCTGTTCCGTCATGTTACTCAGGCTGTCATATTTGTATTCAGTAATAAGTCCCATCGGATCTTTGGATTTGGTAAGATTGCCAATGGCATCATAACGGTATTCATTTGTTTCTTTTAACGGAGAAGTCTCCCCGATCTTGCGGTCCAGTTCATCATACTGGTAGGTTGTCGTATTTCCATTTCCGTCTGTCTGGGATACGAGGTTATCGTTTTTATCGTAAGCATATTTGGTAACTGTACCGTTTTCATCCGCCGCTTCCGTCACATTATCATTTCCGTCATATTTAAAGGTACTGGATGCTCCAAGAGGATTTGTCTGGGAGATCACCCGGTCTTTCTTATCGTATGCGTACTGGTAAGTGGCTTCGTCTTCTTCTGTCATGGATAACTGGTTGCCGACTTTATCGTAAGTAAAGGTGGTTCGATGTCCTTCTGCATCCGTTACCGCTGTAATGCGATCCATAACATCATATTCGTAAGAGGTCGTACTTCCGTCTGCCTCTGTCAGTTTCAGGAGTCTGCCATACTGATCGTACTTGTATGTTGCTGTCCGGCCGAGTTCATCGGTCTGTGTCAGTACATTTCCGGCACCATCGTATGTGTAATCCATACTGTTTCCGCCATTGTCGGAGGAATGGATCAGATTGCCTGCTCCATCATACTGATAGGTAATTACAAGTCCCTGTGCATCCGTACATTTTACAAGCTGTCCGATGGCATCGTACTCCATCAGCACCTTGTCCCCTGTCGGCAGTATTATGGATGTGTTATTTCCCTCTTTATCATACATATAGCTGTACGCATTGCCGAGGGCATCTGTCATCTTTGTGCTGTTGCCCTGTGAATCGTATTCGTAAGTGGTCTTTCCTTTCAGGGCGTCCACCGTCTGTTCCAGATTGTCGGTGGAATCATATTTCATTGCTGTAATGTTGCCCTTTGCATCGGTTACCGATGTCATGTTTCCATTACCATCATAAGTCATGCTACTGGTATTTCCATTTTCATCGGTAGAGGATACCAGATTTCCATTTAAGTCATACTTCATGGATACGGTATATCCAAGGGCATCTTTGGATGTAGTCAGATTTCCTGCCTTGTCGTAAGCATAAGTATCTGTTCTTCCCTCTTCATCGGTAGAAGATACCAGATTTCCTGCTTTATCATAAGTATATGTGGTAGTTCCACCTTCTGGATTCGTTTCACTTAAACGGTTTCCTGTGTTATCGTAAGTATAAGTCCAGGTTCTTCCACTGTCATCTGATTTTGATACCAGATTGTCTGCCGCATCATAAGCGTAAGTGGTAACTGCACCTAATTCATCTGTCTCTTTAGCGAGTCTTCCGCAGTTATCATATGCCTTGGAGTGGCTGCTTCCATCTCCATAGGTAATCTTGGTTTCGTTTCCTAATGCGTCATATTCATATTTGGTTATATTACCAACTGCATCTTTGGACTGAAGCACCTGTCCAAGAGAATCAAACTTGGATACGGTTGCATTTCCATTTCCGTCGGTATATTTTTTCAGATTTCCTGCTTTGTCATATTCATAGAGCTTTGTTCCAAAATCTTTATTACTCTCTTCTATGACACGTCCCATGCTGTCATACTTATAAGTAATTGTATTTCCTTTTGCATCGGTTGCTTTGACCTGCTGATAATTCTTATCATAAACGTAGCTGATCTGATTTCCTTTCGGATCTGTACCACTGGTCATGTTGTACATCTTATCGTAAGTATAAGTGGTGGTATTCCCCAGTGCGTCAGTACTTGCTGTAATATTTCCCACACCATCCAGCGTATAAGCGGTCACACCGCCATCGGCTGCTGTCTTGGAAGTCAGATTTCCCTTCGCATCATAACTGTTCGCTGTACTGTTTCCAAGCGGATCTGTCATCGTAAGCGGACGGTTCATGGCATCATAGGTAAAACTGTATGTATTTCCATTCCCATCCACATATCCGGTCATGTTCGGTCCGTCATACGAATACGTTGTTGTGACACCTCTGCCGTCTGTCTGGGATACCATACGATGTTTGTCATCGTAAGTATAGGTAATGGCTGTTCCATCCGGTTTTGTAGATGTGACCATATTTCCATTACCGTCATAACTGTAAGTAACCGTTGCTCCGTTATATCCAGTTGCACTGGTCAGCTTATTCTGCTCATTATAAGTATAAGAGGCTGTCTTTCCATCCTCTCTTGTCTCCGTTGCTACATTGCCAAATGTATCATAAGTGTAAGTTTTTGTTCCGGCTGCTGTCGTTTCGGAAGCAAGCTGATTCTCTGCATTATAAGTCTTTTCACAGGTTGTTCCATCCGGATATTCAATGGATGTTGTGCGGTACTGATCATCATAATGATAAACGGTCTTATTTCCTTCGTTATCCGTTGTTGTAGTAGAATTCTTTCCGTACTTGAAAGTTGCCGTTCCTTTTTCTGCATCAGTCTGCTCTATGACTCTTCCTTCTTTATCGTAAGTATTCTTTACAACCGTATTGCCATTCTCATCTTTCCAGCTTGTCATACGGCTGTCATCATCATAATGATATTCTTTTGTTGTTCCATTCGGGTCTGTTACAGATATCAGGTTTCCCTGCTCATCATATTTGTAAGAAACTTTTCCACCATCTGGAAGAGACAGTTCCTTGATATGCCCGAATTTATCCTGTTTTACCCCGAATGTTTTTCCGGATGGTGTGGTAATCTTGCTCAGATTATAATCATCGTCATAATCCAATACTGTCTTAAATCCATTCACATCCGTTACATAACGCAAAATTCCGTATTTATCAAATGACCAGATACTCTGATCCGCATCTGTCAGTTCCCATTCGATGTAGTCATGGTCTGTATCTTTATAGCTGACTGCTTTTAAATCGTATACATAACCATCCGGAGCAGTGTAGCTGCCATCTTCATTCTTATCAAAGATCAGATAACTTCCGTCCCCTCTCATATACAGAAGGCTTCCGTCCTCCATCTGTGAAAGTGACTGGTCATAGTTGAAGCTCCATCCACGTCCGAACATGAAATGCTGGTCTGTTCCTTTGGAATTGTAGCTTCTTGTAATGGAGAATTCCCCATTCAGCTCATTTATCGTTGCATCGGACTGATCCATGTAGAAGTTACCGGTATTTAAGTTGACCGGCTCAAATCCAAATTCACAGTGCAGTCCTCTTCCCATCAATGCTCCGTCAATCCGCATCTTATCCTGATCCGTAAGAGGTGCCGGACTATATGGGACATTGGTCTGTGGGTTACGGATAAAGATCGTATTATTCGCAACAACCAGTGCATCCATCACCTGATTGTCTTTCATAATGTTCTTAAGTGGAACACCATAATATTTTGCAATCTTCGGGAATGTATCAAACTGTTTGACTTCATAGATCACAAAGCTGTCACTGGTCACTTCTTTTCCTGTTTCCAGCTTTCCATCAATCTCTTTCGATGCTTTTGCTTTGATCTTATAAAGCTTGTCCTTCGTCAGCCCTGAATACAGTGCACTCTGCCAGTTGGAATCTTTGCTGTAATACTTATTCGCCTCCGGGAACTGCTTATTGTATTCAGTACTGTCTGGATAGGAATACAATGGTTTCGCATCTGTTTCGTGATGCTCTTCTTTTTCCTCATCCGGGAGCAGATAATACTCTACGGTAGATTTGCTCTTTGCGATTCCGTCTGCAAATACGGCATCAAATTTCAGTTTTCCATTGGTATTCTTTTCTGTCATCGGGCGAAGCAGGATGGTTGTCTCATCCAGTGACATATCTCGCAGATATGGATCTTCTGCCGGAGACCACTGGATACTGAGTTTCGGTCCGTAGGCTGAATTTCGGTTATTCAGCACTTCACACTGCATGGATGCCCCAAGATTATTTGCCTCTGCGATTGCTACCAGTGCAAATCCATTATTCGCATGCGTTCCCTGCACCCAGTCATTTACCAGATCTTTGACGTCATAATTGATATAACTGTTCCTTGTGATACTTGCATTCTGTACATCCTGGAATGTAAGCTGCACTGGTTTTGTTTTCCATGTAATCGATGTGTTCCAGGTTTGATCCACACGGTAAAGACCAAACTGCGATGCACCGCCACTATATGCTGTCCTCTGGCTCACTGCAAAGGTTGCGCTGTCGATTTTTGAATCTTTCGGAATCTGACTAAAATCAGAATTAACTTTGATATAAGTCCGGCAGTTCTGATGTGCAGTACCAAATCCTGCAAGGTTCCCAGACTTAATACCATCATCAAATCCGACATACGGATAATTGTTGTCACCAATCTGACTGGTAGGACTTCCCTCTTCCACACCGATCATGTTAAAGGAACTCTTCTGGATCTCCACTGGTGTCGGATCGATCCTGACCGGATACTGACGTTCTTCTGCCGAAAGCCAATCCCTGTCTGGTTTTACGGTCAGGATTGTTTTTCCCTCTTCTTCCCGAAGTTCCAATGTGATCAGGAAACTGATTTCCCCGGCAGCGTCTTCCATTGATGGCGTCTCCAGAAGATACTTTGCATCTTTGATTGTCTTCCCTTCCGGATAGATATAGACCTGATTGTCTTTTACTTCTGCCTGATACCCCGAAATCTGCAGCTCGTATTCATAGACTTCCCTGTCTGTTGGCTGCTGAAGCACGATATCTTCTTTAATACTGGAATCCAGTACTGTATACTGAACATCTGCGCCCTCGTAAACTTCATTATAAAGGATCGCATTGTCTTTAATAACGGAATGTGTATAATCTCCATCTACCGGAATGATTCCGATTCTGGTCTTTCCATTTTCAATCGTTACACCATTCTCTTCTGACATCTGTTCCGGAAGAAGGATGGCATAATCATTTGCCTTGTTCTGATAAACTTCCGTTTTCTCTTCCTTTTGGTCATCCTTCGATGCACTGCTGGCTTCCTGTGCTTCTTCGGATGCCGGAGTATCTGCTTCTTCTGGTTTTACAAGTGTATTATCAACCAGCTCGGTATCTCCATCCTCATTCTTATAAGTTCCGACATAGCCTCCATAAACGGTTGTATACTGCTTGTCCCCTGTCTTATAAGTCTTGGAAATGGCATCATAATCGATCAGTTCACCTTCCGGTTCTTCCGGAATCGGATAATAATCCTGTGGTTCTTTTAGTTCCACTTCTTTTTCCTGCGGATTTTCTTCTGTTTCTTCCGCTGGAGTTGTCTGTTCTTCCTGCGTCTCTGTATCTTCTGATGGCGTCGTTTCATTTTTTACGTCCGCATCAGACTGTTGACTCTTATCTTGTTCTCCAGATGTGGAATCTGTAATCCCTGCTTCTTCTTCCGTCAAAGCCTCTGGTCTGGAGAAATCTGCATTCTTCTGTACATCCTCAATGGCTTCTTTAGCCTGTACAAAGATAGGTTCTGTTCCCTGCAGTGCCATCAGGACTGCAAGTACTAAGGCTATAGCCGACTTTCGAAATCTCTTCATAGTCTCTTTCTCCCTGTCACTTTTTCTTAACTTTTCTTTTGTTCCCTATTCAGTTGTCTGAATCTCTACCCTCCCTCTTTTCGTTTTTCTTACTATAAGCTAAAAAGTGACAGCTTTTTTGCGTTTGGCGGAATTGACCTTGAATCTGGCAAAAATGACCTTTTTCGGAAACAGCTTGTTTTTCTATTCTCCCAGATCCATATACAGGAAAAGCCGGATCTGAAACTCATGATCCGTAGATATGATCTCCATATCTCCCTGATATTTTTCCACAACATATCTCACATTTTCGAGGCCGATGCCATGTCCTTCTTTCTTTTTCTTGGTACTCAGATACCGTTCCCCTTTTCGGAGTGATTTCCCTTTCGCACTGTTTTTTACCTGCATCCGCAATATCCCTTTTTCATAATGAATGCTACAGTTCAGACTCCGTTGCTCGGATTCCATTGCCCCACGAATCGCATTATCCAAAAGATTCCCAATCACAATACTCAGATCAAACAGTTCTGCCCCGATATAGGGTGGCAGATGCACGCTGATCTCCAGTTTCTTCAATTGATGCCTGTATTCTTGTAGGATATAATTCAGCAGATTATCTACGATCTTATTTTCCGTATACGAAATGGGGACTGTATCTTTCCATACGTTTTCTATCTGATCCACATACCGGAGTATTCCCTGAAAGTCTTTCGCCTGTGCCATCGCCCGAATGGTATGCATATGGTGTTTGTAATCGTGCCGCAGTTTGTTCAATCGCTCCTGCGAATTCTGCATCACATCCATACGTTTCGCATACTGCTGTAACTGGATCTCCATATATCCGCGATTCGTTTCTTCCTCATAGCTTTTCTGCACTTCATCATACAGATAAAAAATCAGAATATTGATAAACAGAAGAAACAATACCATACTTTCCCGGATGCGATGTTCCTCTGGATTCATGATACTGATACAGACAGCAATACTCAAAACAGGCACCGACAGCATCACAAGCCAGTGGTTGGTTTTAATCTGATAACCACGCTTTAAATTCAGTTTTCGTTCCATCAGGCTTTCTACAACAAAGAACAGGAAATTGCCTATTACGATCAGTCCAGGTCCAAGATGGCGGTTCTTTACACGGTTGATGCACATGGCAATTGGAATTGCATCGCACAAAATGCCTGTCATATATACCATCAATATATTCCAGATCCTGTGTTTCGTATCTGCCGGATAGCTTTGTGCAATCAAAACTAACCCTAGAAGATTAAATATTACATTCCCTTTGATCGTACCCAGACACATATTTGCACAACAGCCAATCACATAACTGAAGACATAACAGAGCCATCTGTGCGGATTTTTTTCTTTTACATACAAAGCTGAATTATAACGATATACTGTGTAAAACCAGAAGATGCGGTTTGTAAGATAGGTAAGCAGATGGATGTTCATCACAGTTCCCCCTGTCTGAGCAGGAACTCCCGGACTCGCTTTCGGTTCACTTTACTGATACTCAATTCCGTCTGGTTCTTCATTCTGACCATATCGTATCTGTAACATTCCACATATGCCCGGTTAATCAGAAATGACTTATGAATTTTCAGGAAATAGTCTCCGGTTCTCTTTTCCACATCACTGATCTGCCCCCGGAATTCCTTTTCTCCTTGCTCTGTAACCATATGGATGGTCTTTTCCGTACTGTAAAAATACATAATTTCCCGGTATGCAATCCGGTGCATTCCTTCCGAATTCCGATACTCGAAGATCTGTCTTTCGGAATCTGTACAGGCACACAGTTCATCCATCACATGATATACATCCTCTTCTTTCAAAGGTTTGATCAGAAAATCAAATGGATGGATATGAAAAAGCTGCATTGCATACTCCCGAAAGGTGGAAATATAGGTGATCCGTATCGTTCTGCCATGCTGTTTTTTGCGAATCTCTTCCCCTATCTGTATTCCATTGCTTTTTTCTAACTGAATGTCCAGAAAGATTATATCGAATTGATTTTCTTCCAATGTTTCCAGCAAGGCATTTTCTGAAAGATAGCAATAAATCTCCAGCGACTCGCCACACGTTTCCCCATAGTATAGCAATTTCTGTCTCAACCATTCGCATACAGCCTTATCGTCATCACAGACTGCCAGTTTTAACATATTTCTCACTCCTCTCACAACATACAAAATGAATTCCCACCTGTATCACTTTATACGTTGTGTTTTCCTGATACTTCTACATATAATAAACACTTGAGATTCGAAAAACTGACGCTGTTTTATTATATTTTTATAGATTTCATAGAATTTTTATGTTTGTCAAAAAAAGGATGGCTTTCACCATCCCATAATACACCTTTATTATATTCCATTTAATGTAAATCTATATCCAGATAGTATCCCACCTTCCTGATACTCTGAATCAGCTTGGCTGTTTCTAGATCGGATTTCTCCAGTTTTTTCCGCAGTCTGCGTACAAAGCACCAGATCCGCACCCCAGTCGATGTATTTCTTTACCACATGGATTCCCGGTATTACAACAATAATTGGTGCTCTGCTATACTGTCTGACTTCCCATATTAACTTTCCCAACACTCCATTATCACTTTTCACCAACTACTGAATTTTCAGATAGGACTCTTCACTAATTGCATGTTCCATCCGGCACGCATCACGATTCGCTGTTTCCGAAAATTCTCCGAGTTTCATACTACCTCCCCTTTCGGAAAGTATTTCTTCTGTATTCCTGCTGTTAAGAAATTCTGCCGTTCTCCATTTCATACACTACATCTGCTACATTCATTGTGGATACTCTGTGGGATACCAGGACAACCGTTTTTTTCTCAGCTGATTCTTTCAATGATTTTAAGATAATACCCTCGTTCAACGAATCCAGATTCGAAGTTGGTTCATCCAGCAGGATCATCTCTGCATCATGCAAAAATGCTCTTGCAATTCCGATTCTCTGTTTCTCACCGCCGGACAGCGTGTCACCCAGTTCTCCGACTTCTGTATCATAGCCTTTCGGAAGTTTCATAATAAAGTCGTGAATAGACGCTTTCTTTGCCGCTTCCATAATCTCTTCCCTCGTTGCTCCCGGTTTGGCAATGGCGATATTATTGGCGATACTGTCATGGAACAGATGTGTTTCCTGCGTCACGTAAGACTCCATATCTCTTAGATGCTTTGTCGGAATCTTTCGGACATCCGCACCATCTACCGACACACTTCCTTCCTGCACATCCCAGAAACGCATCAGCAGTTTCAGAAGTGTGGACTTACCGGAACCACTTGCCCCATGAATGCCGGTGATCTGTCCCGGCTGTAAGGTAAGGGAATAATGATCCAGAATCGTATCTGTCTTTGTTTCACTCACCTTATAGGCAAAAGTTACATTCTCTGCTTTTGCCCCTGTAAAGGTATGATCTGTACTTTCTTCTGTATCCACATCCCCAGGTATCTCTTCCACAAGTGGTGTCTCTTCTAATAAAGAAAGAACACGCTCACCACTTGCCAGTGTCTGGTTCAGGTTGTTGGAAAGGCTTGATAATGCTACTACCGGTCCGAAAGAACCCATCATTGCGATGGTACAGGTTAAGATTCCCTCGAATCCCATCTCACCCTTTGCATACAGCCAGATGGTCAGTGCCAGCATTCCAAAGGATGCAAGCAGGATAACCATGTTCGTAAATGAACGCTGTGAGCCTTCCATTTTGCTTAATGACTCCTGCATTCCTGCAAGATTTTTGGAACGCTCAGACATCTGCTTTTTTCTCTTTTCACCCTGTCCGTACTGGATGGTTTCATCTAATCCACGTAAGGAATCCAGAACAAAACTGTTCAGTTCTCCGAAACTTGTTCTAAACTCCATTCCCTTCTGGCTGCCACGTTTTCCATTCCACATTGGGATGGCTACACCGACAATCAGATAAGCTGTCAGTGCAAGCAGTCCTGCTAACCAGTGATATCTTCCGATAAAGATTACCATGATAATCGAGGTCAGTGTTGCGATCGCAATCGGGGAAATGGTATGTGCATAGAACACTTCCAGTAATTCAATATCTGTTGTAATAATAGAGATCAGATTTCCCTTGTCTCTGCCTTCCAGTTTCGCCGGGCAGAGCTTTCTTAAGGAAGCAAACACTTTATGACGAATGATCGCCAACAGTTTAAACGCAATAAAATGGTTACAATACTGTTCCACATAATGCAGGATTCCCCGGAGCACTGCGATCACGATCATGATTGTGATAATCGTCTTTACCGGGGTAAATACTAACCACATCTTCTCTACCGGAACGATCATTCCTGCTATCCCTGTCAGAAGTCCATGCACGATGACCTGTCCTGCCAGTATTGTCAGGAAGATCGCACACAAGTAACCCAATGTTCCAAGGATAATTGCTGCCAACATGATATGAAGCAGGGGTTTTACTAACCCGATCAGGCTTCCCATGATCTGAATGGCACTTCTGCGTTTTGTTGTATTTGTATGTTCACTCATTATGCCACTCCCCCTTTTCCATAATTTTCCAGAGCCATCTGGCTTTCATACAGATGTCTGTATGCACCATTCTGGCTCATCAGTTCGTCATGTTTTCCACTTTCCTTGATTTCCCCGTCTTTTAAGAAATAAATCTTGTCGGACTTCACGACATTTGCCAGTCTGTGGGAAATCAGAAGCACCGTCTTTGTCTTTGCCAGTTCGTGAATCACATTCATGATCAGTTCTTCACTTTCCACATCAATATTAGATGCCGCTTCATCGAAAATATAAACTGCACTGTCTGTCCGAAGCAATGCTCTGGCAATCACCAGTCTCTGGCACTGGCCACCGGACAAGTTGCTTGCTTTTTCCAGCAACTGTGTCTGCAATCCATCCTGCGTCTGTAAGAAGCCTAAGAGATTGACTTTCTGAAGAACTGCTTCCATCTCTTCTTTCGTCGCATCCGGTTTTGCCATCTTCAGGTTTTCTTCTACTGTGCCTTTGAACAGATAACTGTTATGGCGGACCAGAACAACCCTCTGCATCAGATTTGTTTCATTCACTTCATTCAGCGGTACACCACCGATGGTGATCTCTCCGCTGTATCCCCGGTTCTTTGCTGCAAGGATTCCTGCAATCGTACTCTTACCACATCCGGATTCACCAACCAATGATACAAAACTTCCTGCCGGAAGATTTAAGTTGATGCCTTTTAAAATCTCTCGGTCCGCTTCGTAAGAAAAATGAACATCCTTCAACGACACATCCAATGCTCCATCCGGCAGACATTTTTCTCCCGCCTGTGGTTCCGGCAGATCCAAGATCTTAAAGATCTTGTCACTTGCTGCCATTCCATTCATTGCGATATGGAAAAAGGAACCGAGCAGACGAAGCGGCAGGAAAAACTCGCTGGCAAGCAGGACGATGCAAAGCGTTCCGCTTACTGAAATATTTCCTTTTAAAAACTCCGATACCGCTACTGCCATACCAATCGCCGCACCACCATACGCCACAATGTCCATCACACTTGTGGAATTGAGCTGCATGGTCAGAACTTTCATCGTAATCCTACGGAAGTTCTGGGATTCCACATCCATCTCGTCCGCTTTCTGCTGATCTGCCTGATAAATCTTCAGTGTCGTCAGTCCCTGCAGATTCTCAAGGAACGAATCACCCAGCCCGGTATAGATACTCCAATATTTGCTCAAAAGTTTCTTTGCGATCTTCTGTACCACAACGATCGAGATCGGGATCAGTGGCACACAGATCAACAGGATCACACTTGCCTTTACACTCACTCTACAAAGAATGAGAAATAAGGTCAGTGGTGCGATCAGGCTGTAGAACAACTGCGGAAGGTATTTTCCAAAATACGTTTCCAACTGCTCCACACCTTCTGTCGAAACCTGTACCACTTCTGATGAAGATACCTGCTCACTGTAGGATGCCCCCAGTTTCAACATCTTGTCATAAATCTTTTCTCTTAAAATTCTCTTTACATCTACACATGCAAGATACGAAGACCTTGCCCCCATCCGTTCGCATACAAATCGTATGATCACCACCAGAACGAGGATCAGGATTGTCCTCTCAATCACCGGTACTGTCACCGCACGATAGACCACGCGCTCCAACAGGTCAGCAATCGTAAATACCGCCAGCACCTGTGAGAGCAATGCCGCCCACTGCCACAGGATGGTGTAGACAATGTACTTTTTGGCGTGGGATAAAAGTCCCACCAGTCTTGTTTTAATCATAAAAAATCTTATCCTTTTGTTTATTTCTTCGATTCTTTTTTACTGCATATCAAATGCCATACTGCCAGCGCCGGATGATACAGAAGCATCCTCGGTCCGGAAAACCGCATGACTACTCGAATCTTCTCCCTCATCTCCAGCTTGTAGCAATGCACTTTACAGTTTGCACAGAATGTTTTCTCTTCCATAAAGGGACATTTCTGGCTTCTGAGTCTGGCATAATCTGAAAGTTCCTGACAGGAAGGACACATCTTTCCTGTCGTTTTGTCATATTCCTTATGATTCTTCCGGCAGTACAGCCGGATCATCTCTTCCACGACATACTGTTCTTTCTGCCGCTTTTTTTCTACTTTGTTCTTTTTATTCATTTCTTTATTAGTGGAATTTTACAATTTTAGATAACACACCTTGCGTTTAGAACAAATGTTTGATAGAATGATTGCAGGCTTTACAGCCTAAGGTGCTACTTCACTTGACGTGAAATGGCGGTTCGCTTTGTGCGGAGAGTATAACATAGCTCCGATTACATAGATTCATCTCTCTTTTTTGAGAGAAATCTTATGAAAGGAGGTATGTGCTTATGCTGACCATTGGTGACTTAATTGCAGCGATCTCACTGTGTGCGACTTTTTACAGTCTGGGTTACGCTCATGGTAAGCGTGATTCCAAGGCACAAAAATAACCGCCCCAACCTGGTAAGTTAAGCGGTTATTTTTATACCAAATAATATATCAGGCGAACCGTCATCGGTAGCACCTTTTCTACTATTATATTAACACCGCTTCTTTTCTATGTCAAACATCTTATTCTATTGTCTGTCAAAAATCTTTTATTCCACTTCCATTTCTCCCGTTTTTACTGTCTTTACCCTTAAGAAGAAATACATAATGTGAAACACCCACACCACTGCCAGACAGATTCTTCCAACCGGCACATCCTTCATGCAGATAAATCCGATCGCCATAACTACGGTCACAGTTCCTACGATCTTGCACTTTGTTCCCATCGTCATGGCTCTTTTCTGGACGAAGCTGTCCAGATGTTTCTTATATAAATTCGTTCCTATGAACCAATCATGCAGTTTCTTTGAACTCTTGGCAAAGCAGAACAGCGTTGCCATGTAAAACGGAACAGTTGGCAGGATAGGAAGTACAATTCCTATCGTACCAAGTCCCAGACAAAGAAATCCAAGCACGATCCAGACTATTTTTAATGGATTTTTCATCTTCTTTCCTTTCATTAATTCATTTGCGTTAATTTTATTATTTTACACATTGTGTAATCGTTAGGGATTTGATAGAATAGACACAGGCTTTACAGCCTAAGGTGCTACTTCACTTGACGTGAAATGGCGGTTCGCTTTGTGCGGAGAGTATATAGCTCCGATTACATAGATCTATCTCTCTTTTTGAGGGAATTCTTACGAAAAGAGGTATGTGCTTATGCTGACCATCAGTGACTTAATCGCAGTGATTTCACTGTGTGCGACTTTTTACAGTCTGGGTTACGCTCATGGGAAGCGTGATTCCAAGGCACAAAAATAACCGCCCCTTAGCCTAGGAAACTGAGAGCGGTTATTTTTACCATCTTTTTTTCATCAGGCGAACCGTCATCGGTAGCACCTTTTCTAATATCATATTAACACCGCTTTCATTCTATGTCAAACATCTATTCAATTATCAAACATCTTATACTAAAATCAGTTACTGTTCACACGATGTGCGACCAGCAACGCATCTCGCCATTTTTAATCGCCTTTGGCAATGGGGCGATATGCATTCAAGTCAAAACACGCATCCTCCGTGTCAATCAGCGGAGTGATTGACACGGGAGTGAACAGTAACTAAAATCACACCGCCAGCACAAACTTCCGTCCGTCTACTCTCGTCACACCAAGCTCGATACCATACAGCTCCCGGATGCTTTCTTCGGTGATTACTTCCTCCGGATCACCTTCCACCAGTACCACTCCGTCTTTCATTCCGATTATGTTGTCTGAATAAGTGATTGCCTGATTGATGTCATGCAGTACCATAATAATGGTAATGCCAAATTCCTGATTGAGTTTTTTTACAAGCTGCAGAATCTCGATCTGATACCGGATATCCAGATAGGTGGTCGGCTCATCAAGGAACAGCGTCTTCGTTCCCTGACAAAGTGCCATTGCGATCCATACCCTCTGACGCTGTCCTCCGGAAAGTCTTGATACTTCTCTGTCCCGGTATTCTGTCAGGTTCGTGACTTCCAGTGCCCACTCGATCATGCGCTCATCCTCAGCACTATCCCCCTGCATCATCTTTTTATGAGGGGTTCTTCCGAATGCCACCAGATTCTCAACAGTGATATCGTCCGATGCACTGTTATACTGCTGGACGATGGCTACCTTTCGGGCAAATTCTTTTAAGTTCAGGTTCTGGATATTCTTTCCCTTGAGGAAGATATTTCCTTTCCCCGGATATAAGTTCTTCGTCATCAGGGAGAACAGGGTGGATTTTCCACATCCGTTCGCTCCCATGATGGTTGTGATCTTGCCTTCCTCGATCTTTAAGGATACACCTTTTAACACTTTATTTTTGCCATAGGCAAAGTGCAGGTCTCTGACTTCCATCGCAGGCTTGTCTGCCCACTTATCCGCTTTTTTCGCTTTCTTTGCTGCTTCATTCTCTGTAGAAGTCAAATCCATATTCTTTTCTTTACTTTGCATACTTCTTAGACCTCCTTAACAGAATAATGAAGAATGGTCCTCCGACCACACTCATAATGATGGATGCAGATACTTCATACGGAGCAGCAATGGTTCTTCCGATGGTATCTGCCAGTAGGAATGTAAACGCTCCGAACAAAGCACTAAATGGTACTAATGCCTTATGGTCACTTCCTACCAGGATTCTTCCGATATGTGGAACAATCAGTCCTAAAAAGCTGATCACTCCAGCTACTGCGGTGGAAATACTTGCAAGTAATACTGCTATCAGTGAAATCACGATACGCATTGCATTGACATTGATTCCCAGGCTTCGTGCTGTCTTATCTTCCAGTGCTAACAGGTTGCACATCTTCGTCATGACCAGCGCCAGCACCAGTCCGATCACAACATATGGTACTAAGGTCTTCACGTCATCCCAAGTTTTCATTGTGATGTTTCCATTTACGATGGCTGCCACGCCGGACATATTTCCGCCGTTCATAGAATTTAACGCACTGGATAATCCGGTGAACATTGCATCGACTGCCACACCGACAAGGATGATTCTCAGAGGGCTTAATCCCCCTTTCCATGACAGGCTGTAGACCAGCACAAAGGCGATCACACCGCCAAGAAAAGCGAACAGCGGAGTGAAGAAAAATAACGTCGGTGCAAATGCGGTGATCAGTACTGCCGCAAAGCTCGCCCCACTGGAGATACCGATGATCCCCGGATCGGCAAGTGGGTTCTTAAGTACTGCCTGAAACAACACACCCGATACCGCAATCGCTGCTCCGGCTAACATGGAGATAACGATTCGCGGGAATCGCAGGTCATAGATCGTTGCCACATCTTCATTGTATTCTACAAACAATCCTTTCAGCAGTTCCGGGAAGCTGACCTTCAGGCTTCCAATGTTCACTGCTGCAAAGAATAATGCCACAAGCAGCAAGATCATCACGATAAAAGAAATGGCTGCTTTTGCTGTTTTTCGATGTTTCCTTGCTTTATCCTGTGCGGAGAGGTTCTGGACTTCGGTTTTAGAAGTCTCAGAAGTATTCTGTAATTCTGTCTCTTTCATCTGTCCTCTCCTTTCTACTTGCTCTGCTGTTCGTTGTATTTCTCAGTTGCGTCAGAATCCTTGGCTCTCTTCTGTGCATTGTCACTGACTTCTTTTGCTTTCTGTGTATCTTCATCACTCTCCGGGTACAGGATCGGCTGTAACTCTTCCAGTGCCTGTGGATATTTAAACGTTGCACTCATGCCAAAGTATTCATAGGTCAGGTCATAAACTCTGCCATTCTTCACTGCATCAAAATGCTGCCAGATGTCATTTTCGGCAAAGTCCTTATTGAACATTTCCACGACCTGATCCGGCAGTGCATGGGCGGCACGCAGAATGATGTCCGGCTCTTTGGTCTTCATATCTTCCGTGTTGACGGTCAGAAATTCCTGATCGGTGTCAGAATACACATTCTCACCACCTGCCAGTTCCACCAGACTTCCCACATAGGAGTTCGGTGTGGCAATGATATAACTTCCCGGAAGTCCCATCAGGATCATCACCTTCGGATGGTCCTTGCCTTCGTTTTTCTTCTTATAATCATCATAAAACTCGGTAAATTCTTTCACCATCTTATCTGCCTGATCCTGCCGGTCGAAGATCTCGCCCAGCTCCTGAATGGAACGGTACATACCAGGTACACTTCTGAGGTTTAAGAATGCCCAGTCAGAACCGATGGCTTCATACTTCGGCTGCAGGTCACTCTGTAAGGATACCGGGCTTAAGATCCAGTCCGGTTTTAAGGAAGAAAGGATCTCGGTGTCAGGACTCATGGCTGTTCCGACCGTCTCTACATCCTTATATCTGTCCGGGATGGTGGATACGGTACTGCTGCATACACCCACCAGATCCAGTTCCAGCTTGTCACAGATATCTGCGGTTGCCGGAGAGGTCGCAATGATCCTCGGCTCTCCATCCGGCTCCTGCACCTTCTTCTTCGCTGCTTCCACGGCAGCCTTTTCCTTCGGATCGGTGATCTTCAATAACGACTCTGCGGATTCCGAAGAAGTATCCGCACTGCTCTCGGTCTTTGTCCCGGAGTCACTGCTTTCCTTTCCCTGACTCTGATCGACACATCCTGCAAGGGAAAAGAGCATGGTCATCGCAAGCAGGACTGCGGATGCTTTCTTTAATCTTCTATTCATCATCGTCCTGTCCACCTCCCCAGCGTCTCCAGTTCTTACGGAAATAGAATACCACAGCAGCCACAACACCGATCAGGATCAGACCGACCACCAGAACCGCAATTGCGATCTGAAATACCTTGTTTCCTGAAGTCGATGTGGAAGTACTGTCACTGTCTGCTGCATCTGCATCCTTTGCGGTAGAAAGACTTAATCCTTCTGCACTGTCCAGTGTACTGCTGTCCGTACTCGGAGTTTCCGATTCACTGCTTGGCTTTGCTGCTTCTGATATACTGCTCTGTAACTTTTTGTTTGAAGATCCACTTTCTGATGAAGCGCTTTCTGAACTCTGAAGGGAAGAATTTCCTGCGCTGACGGAACTTCCTGATTCTGAGCTCTGTGCACTGCTACTGCTATTCGTTCCGCTTCCAGATGCTTCTGTTACGATTGTCGCATTCATTCCTGAACTGTTTCCTTCACTAAAGTTGCTTGGATACAGGAAGAAAACCACATCCCTTCCCATTGGTTCTACATACATACTTCCACGTATGATACAATTTTCACTTGGTACTTTCATACAGATATCGGACGTTGTACCATTGCTGTCCGTTCCATTTCCTGTAATTCCAATCTCGGATGGTGTAGACCAACCAGAGTCGCCATAGTTCTGAACCTGAAAACTGTGTCCACTGGTGTAATCCATCAGACTCATTTTAATGGTAAGGTAATAAGAGCCATCATCCGTCAATTCTAACAAGCCAGTTGGATAAACGCATCCTTCTACCATTCCCTGTCCGGTGGCATACGAGCTTGCACCTCCAGCATCCTCTACCTTGCCTGTAACCGGATTGGAATAACTTCGGTTAATGGTACAGGTATAGACACTTCCTGTAGCCGCCTGTGCCTCCACTGCCGGAAAACCAGCCAGCAGGGCAAGGCCAAGTGCCGAAGCCATCACCACAGACTTGATTCTGTTCTTTATCTTTGCTAATTTCATCTTATTTTCTCCTGTTATACTAGAGAAGTCCCTGCCACTTATGTAGCAGAGACTCCCATTTCCTTTTTGTATAACTGTCCAAAGCCAGTCTGCCCGGCTCTGAACAGTTACCTGTCTGCTTACGAACTGCCTGTCAGATCAGGAAGCCATTCTTAAGCTTTTTCTTTATAACGTTTACTTTGTAACTTTTCTTCTCTTGTACTCCATCAGTCCGGCAAGAAGTGCTACTCCACCGAGCAGAAGGAGTGCTGCCCAAAGTGTATTGTTTGCTACGACATCATCTGTCTTAACACTGGATGCACCCTTGAGGCTGGAACCTGTACCATTTCCAAGGCTGGATGTTCCACTCTTCAGACTTGAAGAACCACTTCCAAGTGAGGAAGAACCAAGTTTGCTGCTTCCAAGAGAATTGTTTCCGAGGGTATTATTTCCAAGTGAACCATTTCCAATCGAAGAGCCATTATTGTTATTTCCGTTGGAATTATTGTTGTTGTTATTGTTGTTGTTATTGTTGTTGTCGTTCTTATTAAAGTCCGGATTGTCGGATGTGGTCGCTTTCAGTGAGTTCAAATCCAGTTTCAGGAATACTGGCTGAGTTCCTGTACCGGAACTGATTGCATCCATGATTGGAACGAATACCTGTAATGGCACATATCCATCATTCAGAGCTTCCGGAATCAATTCGAATGTAACGACATCTGGATAGTTTGTTCCATAAGAATCAGATACTAACGTTCCATCTGCATTCTTCTGACAAGATTCGATTGTCACATCTGCCAGTGTTCCCTGCGGATTACCGTACTTGTCAACAGTATAACCTGTTGTGAAGTATTTCAGCTGGCTTAAATATCCAAGTTTCTGTCCTACGGTCAGACCATTGAAGTTCAGGGTGATATAATATTTGCCATTCTTCACTGTCAGTTTGATGGTATGGTTAATCGCCTCATTTGACATAGAATATGTATTCTTGTCTACTTTGACCATTGTACCGTAAACGGAGTAAACACCATCTGTAAGATTCTTGATATCCAGTTTTCCATCATTTTTCTTTGCTAACTGCTGGATTGCTTCTGTCAGTTTCGTCACCTGTTCATCTACAAGTTTCTGTGATGCTGAATCATTATCCATGACATTCTGTGCACGATTAATTGCACTCTGCAATGTTGCAAGAGAGCTTTCTGTGTAAACGTCTGTCTGACTTACAAATGTTTTTGCTTCTGCAATCTTACTTTCCAGTTTGCTCTTATCTACAACTTCTTTTTCTACCAGTCCATTTAAAGCAGTTGTCAGGGATTTCTCTGCTGCTGCAACTTCTGACTCTGTTGCTTTTGGATTTGCTACAACATTCTCAGCCAGTGTAATTGCTGTATTCAGGACTATCAGACTGTTGCTTTCGTAAACATCTGTTTTTGCTGCTTCCGCTTTTGCTTTTGCAATCAAGTCATTCAGATTCGTCTTATCTACAGCTCTCAAACCATCCAGTGCTGTCTGGAGTGCTGTTACCTGTGCCTGAACTTCTGCCTTGGTAGCATCTTCTTTTGCTGCCACTGCCTGTGCATTTGTGATCGCTGTTTTTAATGCTTCAAGTGTTGCAGAAGTATAAACAACATCTGTACGGTTTGCTTCTGCTGTTGCTTTTTCAATCAATGCATTCAGTTCTGTCTTGTCTACAACCTGAGTTTCTACTGCGTCTACGGCTGCCTGTAAAGCTTTCACCTGAAAATCAATTTCTTTCTGAGTAGAATTCATGTCGTTGTACACATCCTGTGCTGTCATATAAGCTGCATTTAAAGCATTCCAGTATTCATCAGCAACATTGCCCTTAGACATAGCCTTCACCTGATCCAGAAGTGCTTTGATCACACTGTTATCTCTCTCAACGCCTGTCTCCTGTTTGATATTTGCCCAGTCGATAGAAACTCTGGCAACTTTTGTACCCTGACCTTCAGCAATGCTTTCCATAACCGGAACATAAACCTCTACATAGAACAGGTTGTCGTTCAGTTCAATCGGGATTGATAATTTCTTCGGATACCAGTTTCCTTCGGTATTCTTGTCATAATATTTAGAGTTCTTATCATTAAATAAATCATAAACGTCCGTGTACTCTTCCAGAGTTGTCGCATCAGAAGCCTCATATTTTACCGGATAATTATATTTGTTGTATTCAACCGTATCCATATCGACTTTTTTCAGTTTGTACAGATAGCCTGTCTCTCCGGCAAACTGCATAGACTGGAAGTTCATCTCCAGTGTTACTTCACCTTTACCCGTAACTCTTACAATTCCGGTCTGAACCATGGAAGCATTTCCCATAGAATTTTCATCGGATGTTGCGTTGAGCAGTTTGATCGGTACGGAATATGTACCTTCAAAAATCTGCGGATATTTTTCAAAAAGATTACTCTGCTTGTTCTTAACAACAAGTGCTTCATAAGAAGAGGTCAGCAGTTTTGTCTGCTTTTCTACTTCTGCTTTTGTTGCATTGACATCAGCGGATACTTTCTGAGCAGATTTGATTGCTGCCTGGAAACTGTTCCAACTGTTGTCTGTATAAGTGCCGTCATTTGTCTTGGTCAGTGCATCTTTGATATAGCCATTTAATTCTGACTTATCTACTACATCATCCAGACGAACAAGTGCTTTCACTGCTTTATCCAGTTTTTCAACCTGTTCTTTCATTTCATCTGCTGTCGCATCAGATTTTGCTAATACTTCTTCAGCTTCCTTGATTGCAGACTTCAGATTCTCATAGCTGTCTTTTGTATAATTTGCTTCTGCATAATTATTTTTCGCATCGGAAACTGCCTGATCCAGTTCTGCTCTTGCTTTTACTTCTTCTTTCATTACAAGACCTGCTGTTGCTGTATCCAGAGCTGTCTCTGCTGCTGTGATTTCTGACTGGAATGCCACCTTATCTGCCTGAACGCTTTCTGCTGTAGCAATCGCATCTGTTAATGCTGCAAAAGAATCGCTTGTGTAATTTTTCTCTTCTAATGCTTTTGCATCATTCAGTTTTGATTCCAGATCAGATTTTTTAATTTCCTGTTTTACTGCAGATTTTAAATCAAGATTTAACAGGAGTTCTGTTTCTCCGCTTTCTGTTGTTACTTTTACTTTGTGGTTTTCTACATTTGCAGGAAGCGCAACTACAAGTCTGCCTGCGTCTGTATCTGCATTCGCATATCCGGCACCCTTGCGATACTGCATACCGGTAATTCCGTCCACGTACAGATAAGCAGTTACATTGCCGTCTTTATCTGTATATAAACGAGCAGATTTTAATCCTGCATTCAAATCACTTGCTGTTCCATCCTGATTGGTAAGTGTTGCCTGTACTTCGTAAACGCCTTTTTCCATGGAAACGGCTGTTGACATCGGTACAAGTGCATCTACTGCTGACTGAAGGTCTGCGAATGCCTGATCTGCATTTGCTTCTGTTACCTTTCCTTCCTGAGCAGCGATCACTGCCTGAAGGTCTGCCCAGCTTTCTGCTGTATATTCTGCTTCATTTAATGCCTTGGCATTTTTCAGAACTTTATTGTATTTGTCAAGTCCAGTTGCCTCTTTTAATCCGCTGATTGCATCAGAAATTTCTTTATCTAATGCTACGATTTCCGAATCGTTTGCAGAAGTTGTTCCGTCGATTACCTTCTGAGCTTTTGCTACTGCGTCAGATAATACTTTGTAAGATTCCTCTGTATAATTGTCGGCTGTATATTTAGATGCTTTATCAACTGCTACAACTAAAACAGATTTATCGTGGGTTGGCTCGTTAATTTCCGCTACAGGTGTTAAACCAGATAAAGTCATAAATGCCGTTCTGCATCCTTCACCAGATCCAGGAACTTTATTCTGAAGTTCATCCATGATAGGGACAAAGAAGTTCAGATATACCCCATCATCTCTGTCCGCTGATTCCGGGAACTCAAATCCAACTGTCTTTGGATAATACAGATCATACTGTTCTGCATAAGAATCCATATCTGTGCTACCCGAATCATTCAGATAATAACTGTAATAATCAAGTGGTGTATATTCACTTAATACTGGAAGTCCATTTTCTTCTGTCTGTTCATTATTTGCCCAGAATATTCCATTGCTATATCCATAACGACCAGCGATTGTAATTCCCTGCGTATCAAAATAGATATGTTTCTTTCCATTTTCAACTACTAAGCGTGCAGAATCATTAACAACCGCCGAATTACTCATAGATAATCTATCCGGCTGAGCCTGTTGCCACATAGTAACATTAACATTATAAACTCCGTCTTTTATTTCAGAAATGTCTGTCTTATCTGATTTTTCTGAAATTGCCAATGTATTATATACGCAAGTAGTTCCTGTTATAACTAACTCATCACCATCCATCCGGATACTACCATCTTCATTTTTATAAGAAGAATTTCCAAAGTTTTCAATCGGATTAAATATCTGGAATACCGGAGCACCATACCATTGAACTTCAATTTTACTTGTGTCCCAGTCCTCTGGTATCTTAACTCTAAGTTCTACCGCTCTTGTCGGTTTAACAGTTGTTCCATTTACATTTATTCCCAAATTATAAATCAAAGCCTTTGATGAACTTCCTGCTAAAAGTGAAAAATATTTATTATATTCACTATCTTCATCTGTATTCTCTTCCAGTAACTCTGCTTTAAATTCCGGATTATCACTACCTACATTGTAGCTGTCTGTTATTACGGTTACACCACCGTCGGTTAAACGCAAATCTTTCTTGGCATTGCTTTTTATTCTTGCCTCTCCATAATAGGTTTTTCCATCGGTTGTTTGAACTTTAATTTGTTTACCGAATACAGCCTCCTGTAAGTTAGAAAATGTAAGAGAAATTTTTCCATCACTTAAAATATTGTCTGAATAAACAGAAATTGTTTTATCTCCTACTTGTTCAGCCGAATATGCATATTTATACTGTAAAAAGTTTGTATTCTCTGTAGTAGAAGTTGATTTATCTCCTAAATCATTTATCCCATTAAGTACCTGAACTGATGCAATGTTATCCGCATTTTTAAGTTCTGTTGAAACTTCCATTTTCTGATTATCGACACTAATGTCATTCGTTCCAGCGAAATAATCATTTACTTCATTCCCTTCTACAGGAAACGCATAAAAATTTACCGGTTCTCCTGCTGTTGTTGAAACTTTTGAAATTTCAAGACCTGCATTTTTATAACTAGAATCGCTCAATTCATTTACCGTTTCTGCTTGACTTAAATCAAATGTAAATTTTCCTGAGTCTATTCCCGAAGCATAAGTATATTTTTTTCCTACCCTTTTATATCCATAGCTGCGAAAACTCTTTACATAAATTGATTTTTCCAAACTATCAACATCAAATGAATACCATGAAACTCCTGTATCTGCTGTCTGTACATCCACATTCTGGATATATTTTTCATTCCACTCTTCACTTATGTATCTGTCTATAGCTGTTCTGACATCTTCTGCTGTATCTTTTTCAAAAATATACGATTCTGGTAAATTATACGTTCCAAAAAGAGCATTCCTCGGTTCTGTTTCATCAGATATAACCCCTGGTTTTGAAAATTGTAATACATCTATTTTATTGTAGTTTTCTATCTGGAGCGTTACATGATAAGTATCATCGCTATTTTTACTAACAATCGCAACATTATCTATAAACTCTGGAATTCCTCCGAGTCCTCCATAATCTCGAATTGATTCTCCAGTCACATCATAAAACGTCAATGGTACAAGATAAGATTTATTCGCTTCTATGCCAGATGTATTCGTTTCTGTCTTTGATACATCTTCTTCTGTTTTTGCAAACGCATCTAGTCCAGACGCCCCGAGCACCATACTTGCACTTAGAGTAAACGCTAATAATTTTTTTATTATTTTCATATTGTCTCCATTCACAAAAAGGCTGCTACACCAATTGTACAGCAGCTTCTCCTAAATAATTATGTCAATTATTCAATTCCTGTAAGTTTCAGATATCCAGTTGCACTCATCGGCATAATTCCTACGTATGTTGTGAACTTTCCAGTAATCACGCAACCCTCATAAAACATTGAAGCATCTAAATCTGTGAATGTAAAATAATAATCTACTACGTCACCTGAGCTGTCTTTAACAGGCTCTTTAGCTGTTCCATTGATTTCCATTTTTCCCAAATGACCTGTAAGTCCTAAATATTTAATTTCATGTGTATGAACAACCAGTGTTGCTTTTCCATTAGCATTTATAGTAATGTCAGCCCACATGTCATTAACTGCTGCATCACCCATTGATGGATTGGTGCACTCTGCATCTTTGTAAAGATTCTGATTAGCAGTATATGTTCCTGCCGCTAATGCTGTAGAGTCATTTTCAGCCGCAAATGCTGTAACTCCCATTGCCAGTACCATTGTTGCTGCTAACAGTGTAGCAACTAATTTCTTGATCTTTCTCATAACTGTAATCCTCCTTTTCGTTTTTTGGCATTAGCTTTTTGCTAATAAATTTTTAGTTATGATGTTTAGAGTTCTACGAGAATATTTCCGGTTACTCGTATCTAACTCCTTGTCTGAAAGATACCATAATTCGCCATCCAATGTCAACGCCATTTTTTACAAGTTTGTTGCCTGAATTGCAACAAATAAGCCGTTATTTTCTTTGATTTTGTTGCTATTCAGACAACAATAGACGTAAAAGTGCCGTTATTGATAGTGTTTTATCAACAACGGCACTTTATTGAAATTTTTTCTTATTTTGTTACATGATATGCGTAAATGAGAATTTTTCTCACTTCTTATTTATACCCAGAAATATAACAGTGCAGTGCTTTCCGGCATGTGCATTGGTCCTACACTGCAGGTAACGGTAACTGGTACAATTCCCATCGTGCCAATCCCCGTCCATCGGTGGATTCTGCACGCTTCCATCGGGATTTTCACTATATTATTCTCTATTCTTGCTTCTTCAAGAACTTCATTATGCTCATACTTCAATGTTTTCAGTTTTCCAGCCATCATTTCACCACTCACTCTGGAGTGTGCAGCCATCTCTTTCAACTTTAATTCCAGATAGCTTTCTCCATTCTCCTGAACGATTTCGGCTATTTCTTCAAATCCTCTCATCGCCATAGAGTCTCTTCCCTGCCCCTGCTTTTTATTCATCCGGTAAAGCCGGAACACTACCGGATGCCTTTTACATTTCTGCAGATTGTGCTGTATCTCCTGATCCAGTTCATTCTCTTTTTTCTTATATACTGATTTTTTCTCTGCATAGGCATTGATCATCAGTTCCAGCATGTGGATGTCGATATTCTCCACCATAACATCCAGTGATTCCTCGATTTCTTCCGGTTTTGCACCGATTTCTTCCAGATATTTTTCAAGATTCTCATACAGGTTGGAATATCGTTCCAGCCATTCTTCTCCTGCAGGAGTAAATTCCAGTGATTCTGTCAGAATTCCTCTTTCTATGCAGCTCTTAAAATAGCGGTTCACCGTTGAACGGTTCACGCTATAATATTCTGCGATACTTCCCTGAGCTCCACGTTTCTTTTCTACTTTTGACAGGCGTTGTAAATATTGCAGTTGCAGCATTGTAGGTCTGTTCTGTCTCTTTAGATGTTCACCTTTTTCCATTTTCTTGTTCCTCTCTTCGTCACTATACATGAATATTCAATTCCCGATAATCGATTGGCAATGGCTTCTGATCAAAGCGTGTAATCGCAATGATTGCCACTGCTTCTGTAATCGGGATTCCTGTATTGGCAGTATAAGTACAGATGTCTGTCGGTAACTGATAAACACCTTTTTCTTCTTTCGCCTGTATCCATTCATCATCTCTTCTGTACCATACATAGCCGATGGATTCGTCCTTTTTTGTCCTGAGCAGGAAGCAGTTCTGGGACTTTTTCACTCTTAATATAACAGAATGTTCCAGTTTCCCGTACTCTGGTGCAAGGAATCTTGGATTGCGTCGTTCCGGTTCATACAGTCCGAATGCCATCGGGAACTCACCATCCTCATAAAAGGTATACAAGTCCATATCGTCATAAACTCTGTCGTATACGTCACCGTACTGCAGAAAGTTTTCAATTCCTTTTAACCCTTCCGGACTGATATAATGTTCCACTCTACAGGCATCTTCCTGCGCCCTCTGCTGATCCATTCCACTTACCATCTGGAAGAACTGTGTCAGTTTCTCATGGCGTGCAAGGCACTCCATACCTTCCAGTTTTCCCTTATCGCTCAGTTCCAGATGTCCGTTTTCCGGCTCGCACAAAAATCCTTTTTTCACCAGACTCCGCACCAGGCCTGCCGCTTCATATCCGGTTATATTCACTTCTCTGGCATACTCTTTCGATGTGATCTGTCTGCCTTGCCTCCACATCCGGTAGACATATTCCAGAAGATCTTCTTCCAGTTCGCCTCTGGCTTTTGTCACATCAATATTTCTGTTTTCAATCTTTCTTTCCATGTTACCTTTCCTACCTGTCTTTTTTAATATTCATCCGCTACACGATATCCGGTATTTTCTGCAAAAGCCTTCCATCCAGTAAGCATATCGTTTTTTTCTTGGAGCCTTTCTTTTTCTCTGCGGCAAACCCCAGATTACAGGTGAAATGTATTTCACCCAACCACTGCTGTTCGTACTCTATGTGAAATGCTGCGGCAGGTATTTTGATGCTGTGATCATTTACTTCCATGTTACCTTTCCTACCTGTCTTTTTTAATATTCATCCGCTACACGATATCCGGTATTTTCTGCAAAAGCCTTCCATCCAGTAAGCATATCGTTTTTTTCTTGGAGCCTTTCTTTTTCTCTGCGGCAAACCCCAGATTACAGGTGAAATGTATTTCACCCAACCACTGCTGTTCGTACTCTATGTGAAATGCTGCGGCAGGTATTTTGATGCTGTGATCATTTACTTCTGCCTTCTTCCAGATTCCATATATGTTCTGATACCAGATTGTCCTGTCATCCTCATTTTCCGGATGCTCCGTTAGTTCCAACCAAATCTCCCAAGGCTCTATGTGCAGCCAGCCATCCCTTTCAAACCGCATATCTTCGATAGCTGCTTTTCTCTCTTTTCCAATTTCTGTGGTGTAAAAGGAATACCACATCTGATACTTTCCCGGTTTCAACTTCTTCCACAGCGTGTGGCAGTCTACACTTTTCGGAATGGAACTTCTTCCACCGTCATTGATAAATTTCCATAAATTTTCGATTTTGTCCGGATCGGATACCTCACACGCCATGAGTCTGCCATCCCTGTCTGCTGTCTTTTCATTGACTCCACTCATTTGCAAGAACTGATTCCAGCCTTCGGCTGCCCGTTGCAGTTGTCTCGCATACTCCGTTCCGCTTTCTGTCAGTGCCGGAATCTTCGCATCACTGTCCGTTTCCAGAAAGCCTTCCTCTTGCAGTTTCTTAATGTTCGTTTTCCAGTGATACTCGGTCAGGTCATAGTCTAATACGATGATTTTTTTGATCTGCTTATCATCCTCCTGCCGTTTCCGCATCTGGAAAATCGTCCGCAGAATATCTTTTTGCAGGTATTCTTTTGCCACTTTCTTTGTTTCCATTGCTTTTTCCTCTGTTTCTCGTTTTCCGATTACGTTTTGGTTAGTTGGTTCAAACTATGTAATTTTAATTATATTGTCCTTTTTTCAGGTTTGTCAATGCATTTTCCCCTACAACATTATAATTCCATATAAAAATATCCAAAAACATGTTTTTGGATCAGACTGTAGACAAAGTTGGGGCTGTCGCTTTAACGATTTCTAAATCTGATATGCTCCCTTCTAGGTAGACAAGTGAAATAATAAAAACTTGTTTACCTAGAAGGGAGCATATCAGATAATGCCGCAACCTCTTTTTCTTTTTTTGCCATTCCAATTGCAACACCAACCGCAAAAATCAATGGCAGATTATCAAACACCGCACTTCCGACCTTATTCATGATCGTAAGCAGTGCATGGAGCACTGTCCCGTCTCCTAATATTTTCTGAAGTCCGTATGTGGCAATTGTTGTCTCATTTGTAAACGAACTTCCGATTCCAAGCAGCAGACCCGCCACCGGAAGAATTGCAATCGGAAGCATAAAAGATCTTCCGATTCTCTGTAAAATACCAAAAATCTTGTCTTTCACCTTTCTTTTCCCCTTTCTTGTTGACTCGTTTGGCTCTTATGAAGATACTTTGGAGTTTTACATGTATTTATGCAACAAAAAAGCATTAACCTACAAAAACATCCAAAATAACGTTCATGTAAGGTTAATGCCTGCCGTACAGTTACACACCCAATATACCTACATTATAAGTTCTTCATCGGGAAATGTCAATTTATTTTTTCTCACTGCTCCCACTCTGCCCTATAAAAGTTAGCTCGCTTTCTAAAAATTTAATATTTCAAATCCAACACAAAAGGTATATTTCGATTTATACTAGCATACAGGAGGGATTTTATTATGGAAAAGAAACACTTATTTTCACTCAGAAGCTTACCAATCGGAAAGATTTTACTTCTCTTTTTGCTAATTTATATTGCGCTGCTTGCCATTCCATATATTCAACACAAGAATGTCTCTGTATCTTATCAGAAAAAGTTCGCAAAACAGTCATTTTACAGTGATACTGCCGGTACGGAACGGGTTGCATATATCAATGACAACACAGATGCCTTATTGTACCGATTACATATGCTTGACGAGGCAAAAGACGAAATCATCCTCTCTACTTTTGATTTTAATGCGGACAAATCAGGGCAGGATATGATGGCATCTCTGCTGCACGCTGCTGACCGTGGCGTCTCGGTTCGCATTTACAATCCTATAAATCTTTTAAAACCTTGGAACTTACAGGCAAGGATGCATGACAAATACGTCATTGTCGACCAGAAAATGTATCTGCTCGGCGGAAGAAATACGACAAATTTATTTCTCGGCGACTACTCCAGGTCCAAAAATATTGATCGTGAATTATTTGTCTATGAGACGGCAGAAAACGACTCTTCCTCCATCCGCCAGCTCACTGACTATTTTGAATCTGTCTGGGCTCTTTCTGACAGCAAAGAATATACCTGCAAAAAAATGACCAAAAAGATTCAAAGCTGTAAAGCAAAACTAGAAAATCGGTACACTTCTCTAAAAGAAAAATATCCGGACGCTTACAGTACATGGGACTATGAAGCACTCACACTGCAGACAAATAAAGTATCTTTGCTCTCCAATCCAATCAAGTCCGAGAACAAAGAGCCGTGGATGTGGTATTCTCTTCATCAGCTCATGATGCAAGGCGAACAGGCGCGTATCTACACTCCTTATATTATTTGCGGAAAAGAAATGTATCAGGATCTGACAGAACTTCACGAAAAGAACATTCCGGTGGAGATCATCACAAATGATGTGGCAAGCGGCGCAAATCCTTGGGGATGCACAGATTATCTGAACCAGAAAAAAACACCTGGGAAACCGGCGCCCGCGTCTATGAATTTATGGGAGCTCATTCCTGTCACACAAAAGCTGTTTTGATTGATGACCGCATGAGCATTGTCGGCTCTTATAATATGGATATGCGAAGCACCTATCAGGACACCGAACTGATGCTTGCAGTGGACTGCCCGGAGTTAAATTCCATCATCCAAACTGAAATGGAACGCGACAAAACATACAGCAAAACAATGGGAAATGACGGAGAATATGATTACGGTGAAAACTATCACTCCAAAGATTTGAGTTTTGGAAAAAAGATCTTCTATGCCATACTGCGTGTGATAACCATTCCACTTCGAAGATTCTTGTAACACACAATGGTTTGTTTTGTTAATGTTGTATAATTTTATTTGTTAAAACATAGACAAATGCCTCCTGTTTTTGTCTATATTACCGTTTTTTTACAAGTAGTCTCTATATACTTGACCATTTTTATCCAGTATTATATAGTAAATACAACCCGAACAGGATTGGGCGAAATGACTCAGGAGGTATGTATTTTATGCTGTTTACAAAAGAATGTGATTATGCGATCCGAATTATGAGAGCGCTCTCAGACGGAGAACTTGTCAGTGTCTCCAATATCTGTGCAGCAGAGCAGCTTCCTTCTGCAATGACATACAAAATTACCAGAAAACTGGAAAAACAGGGTCTTTTAAAAAGTTGCCGCGGCACAAATGGCGGATATTGTCTGAACCGGACATTATCTGAGATTTCTCTCTATGACATCTGCGCCGCCGTAGACCCTGACATTCTGCTTTTAGAGTGTATGAAAGACGGCTATCACTGTTCTATGAACAATCAGCAAAAACCATGTCTGGTACATCGGGAATTCTGCCGCCTGCAATCCATGCTTTTGCAGGAGATGCGTCAGAAATCTTTATCTGAATTATTTTTCGGATAATTTGTATACTCGAAAAATGTGCCAGGCATATTTTTCAGGCCTAATCTTTACTATTTTAGTCAAGTTTAAAAGGAGGATTTTATCATGAATCAATGTTATGGATGTACAACTTGCAAAAGCGCCGATAAACCTTTAGAAGGATTTATCCGTTCGCTCCCAGTGGAAACTTCTCATCACCGTGTGGAGGGTCAGAGTACCAAATGTGGCTTTGGTCTTCAAGGTGTCTGTTGCCGTCTCTGCTCTAACGGGCCTTGCCGTATCACTCCGGAGGCTCCAAGAGGTATCTGCGGCGCCAACGCAGACACGATCGTCACCCGAAACTTTTTAAGAGCAGTCGCTTCCGGCAGCGGATGTTATATACATATTGTTGAAAATACCGCATTGAATTTGAAAAAAACAGCTCAGATCCGCGGTGAATTAAAAGGATTGAAATCTTTGGATCATCTTGCTGAATTATTCGGTATCACAGATGAGGATATCTATGTGAAAGCTGAGAAAGTCGCCGACTCCGTTCTTGCTGATTTATATAAGCCTGAATATGTATCCGCTGAATTGATTGAAAAAATCGCATATGCTCCGCGCATCAAGCGCTGGAAAGAACTCGGTATCATGCCAGGCGGTGCAAAAGCAGAAGTTTTCAAAGGTGTGGTTAAATGTTCCACAAACTTAAACTCTGACCCTGTCGATATGCTCACTGACTGTCTAAAACTTGGAATTTCAACAGGCGTATACGGACTGACACTGACCAACCTTCTCAATGACGTACTTCTTGGTCAGCCAGAACTTCGTCTTGCTCCGGTCGGACTTCGTGTCATTGATCCGGATTACATCAATATCATGATCACCGGACATCAGCATACGATTTTTGTCGATCTGCAGGAAAAACTCATCTCCGAAGAGGCAAAAAAGAAAGCTTTGGCAGCCGGTGCAAAAGGGTTCAAGTTGGTTGGATGTACCTGTGTGGGACAGGATCTACAACTCCGTGGCGCTCATTATACAGAAGTATTCGACGGACATGCCGGTAATAACTACACAAGCGAAGCAATTCTCGCAACCGGAGCAATTGATGCAGTTTTGTCCGAATTCAACTGTACACTTCCGGGTATCGAGCCAATCTGTGACGAGCTGAAGATCAAACAGATTTGTCTGGATGATGTAGCGAAAAAAGCAAATGCAGAACTGATGCCATTTGAATTTGAACACCGCGCAGAACAAAGTGATCTCATCATCGATAAAATTGTGGAAGCTTACAAAGAAAGACGAGGATGCGTTCCGCTCAATCTGATGGAAGAGCATGGAAATGACCATACGTTAACCGGTGTAAGCGAAGGCTCCTTAAAATCCTTCCTCGGTGGGAAATGGACTCCTCTCATTGAACTGCTCGCAGCAGGTGAGATTAAGGGAATTGCCGGTGTCGTAGGCTGCTCAAACTTAACAGCCGGCGGACACGATGTCTTAAGCGTGGAACTTACAAAAGAATTGATTTCGCGCGATATTCTTGTTCTGACAGCCGGATGTTCTTCAGGAGGAATCGAAAACTGTGGCCTGATGACACCGGAGGCTGCCGAATTAGCCGGACCTCGCCTGCGTGCAGTCTGTCAGAAACTGAATATTCCGCCTGTTTTGAATTTTGGTCCTTGCCTTGCAATCGGACGTCTTGAAATTGTTGCGACAGAGATTGCCGCAGAACTTGGTGTTGACCTTCCTCAGCTCCCGCTCGTTCTGTCTGCCGCTCAATGGCTTGAAGAGCAGGCACTGGCTGACGGATGTTTCGGATTGGCTCTCGGTCTTCCGCTTCACCTTGGACTTCCTCCATTTGTAACCGGAAGCAAGACTGCCGTGAAGGTTCTGACAGAGGATATGAAAGAACTGACCGGCGGACAGGTGATTATCAACGATGACGCAAAAGCCTCTGCCGATATTTTGGAACAGATCATTTTAGAAAAACGTCAGGGCTTACAGATATAGGAGGTGCTGCTATGAGAAGAATTATGATCAATGCCTCTCTCTGTGACGGCTGTAAAAACTGCACCGTCGCCTGTATGCAGGCACACAGGGATACCCCTGGAACCGTCTATGACTTAGACCTTACGGATATTCACAATGAATCTCGCAATCACATTGAAAAAATGCCGGACGGCAGTTACCGCCCGATTTTCTGCAGACACTGTGATCTACCGGAGTGTGTCATGTCCTGCATGAGCGGCGCCCTCTCCAAAGATCCGGAAACGGGAATTGTCTCTTACGACGAAAAAAAATGCGGCTCTTGCTTTATGTGTGTCATGAACTGTCCTTACGGCGTTTTAAAAGCAGACACCGCAACCCATACAAAAGTCGTCAAATGTGATTTTTGTATGAAGGACGATGCAAAGCCAAACTGCGTGAAATCCTGTCCAAAGAAAGCAATCTATGTTGAGGAGGTGTCTTTATGATTCATGTAATTATCGGAGTCGGCGCTGCCGGTATCACCGCCGCAAAAACAATCCGTGAAAATGACCCGGATGCTGCTATCACAATGATTTCAACGGATGAGCATGTACATTCCCGCTGTATGCTCCACCGCTATCTGAGTCATGAGCGTAATGAGGATACGTTGTCCTTTGTAGAGCCGGACTTTTTTGAGGCTTATCGGATTCAATGGAGAAACGGTGTCTCTGTCCGCACCATCGACACCGCAGAACAGGTCGTTGTTCTCAATGATAACACCTGCTGTTCCTATGACCGTCTGCTGATTGCAACCGGAGCAAACAGCTTTATTCCTCCGGTCGGACAGTTTCGGGAAGCTAATAATGTCTTTGGCCTTCGTCACCTGTCTGATGCGCAGGCAATCCGGTCTCTTGCTGATCAGGCGAACCGTATCCTTGTAGTTGGTTCCGGATTGGTCGGCATGGACGCTGCATACGCATTTTTAGAGCGGGGGAAAGATGTAACCGTTGTAGAGATGGCAGACCGCATTCTTCCGATCCAGCTGAATGAGACCGCCGGCAATGCGTACAGAACTTTATTCGAATCACATGGCTGCAAATTTCTTCTCGGCAAAAAAGCATCAGAGACACATATGAACGAAGCCGGCGCAATTGATTTTGTTCTCCTTGATGATGGAACGAAAATTGACTGCGACCTGGTGATCGTTGCAGCCGGTGTCCGCCCTGCCGTGGAATGTGCCCTTGATACTCCAATTCATGTAGACCGCTTTATTCAGGTTTCTGATACCATGGAAACAAACTGCCCGAATATTTATGCGGCAGGAGATGTAACCGGTCTTTCCGGAATCTGGCCAAATGCAATGAAGCAGGGACAGATTGCTGCGCTCAATATGTGCGGAATACAGGCGGAATACACAGACCGCTACGCCATGAAAAACACAATGAACTTCTACGGGCTCGTCACACTCTCCCTCGGTCGCGGTGTTGCCGAGGAAGGCGATATCGTGCTTGAGGAGGAAGATGCTCACAATTACAGACGTGCCATCATCAGAGATGGAAAGCTTGACAGCATCTTACTACAGGGAAAAATTGACTATTCCGGTATTTATCAGTATTTAATCAAAAATCAGATTGATTTATCCGGAAAAGAACAAGATATTTTCCATCTTTCCTTTGCCGATTTTTATGGAGTCAAAGAAAATGGAGCGTATTGCTATCAGATATAACGTATAATGAAAGCGGCTGTGAGTTTGCCTCATAGCCGCTTTACATATTATGATTCTATTTTTCGTCTTTTTCTCATCACATACAACAATACTGCTACTCCCACAATTCCTGCGACTGGAACAGCAATGGCTGTAGTGTCTCCCGTTTTTACACTCTCCTTTTTGTGAGATGTATCAGAAGTTCCCTGTTGTTCGGAATCTCCCGAAGTGCCCGGATTCGGATCCTTTTTATCTTCTTCTCCGCTCTCTTTATCCTTGTATGTAAATTCAAATTTGTTCAGCTTTTCTAAGATTTCAGATACCTCATTCGGTGTTGCATTTGGATTGTCCAATACATTTTTCGCCTGTTCTCTAAGTCCTGTAAACTCTTTCCATGACTCATCCGTCGCCTGACCTTGTGTCATATCTTTAATCTTATCATACTTTTCTTGAAGTGCAGTCTTATCCGCACGCAGTCCGCTGATTCGCTGTTTCAAAATGGCCGTCTTTTCATTTACCTCATCCTGTGTATATGTGCCATTTAACAATACCTCTGCTTCTCTGATACCCTGCTGCAGTGCCTCAAAACTTTCTTTTGTGTATCCCTCCGAAGAAATTGCTTTCGCTGTCTTAATGACCTCTTTCAGTTCCGATATATCTACCGTCACTTTCTGGAGATTTTCCCTTGCCGCTTCTACTTCCGCTGCTTTATCGTTCATCTCAGATGTACAGGTCTCTTCATCTGGTTTTTTCAAAAGTTCTGTTGCACTTTTTACAACTTCTTGAAGCGCAGTCCAGCTTTCTGTTATATACTCTTTTTCATTCAGACCCTCACAAAGCTTCAATTCTTCTTCAAGCTTGCATCTATCCACCATTTCTTTCTTTTCTTTCCGAATCGTCAGTGCGCCAACCTCAACCCAGCCTCTTTTATCCTGTGCCTGTGTGCTTTTTCCCACTCGCTCAAACTGAATCGTATACGAGCCTTCTGCAAATTCCTCCTGCATCAGCTCTGTTCCTTCCACTCGGTTTTGCGCATATGTATCAATCTCTTCCTGATAAATTTGTTTTCCGGATTGATCCTGAAGCGTCACCCGAATGACTCCGTGGTCATCTCCTTTTACAGTCGGAACCTGTATGAAATGTCCGGTAAATTCATACGTCAACGGTCCCGCATTGTCATCTGCTGTCGCCTTGAATTTACCTGCCTGAATCCATTTGTCAGATCCTTGCAGCTCTCCTGAAGGAACCTGTATCTCTTCAAATCCTCCCTGTTCCAAGTTATCTAATGCTTTTTGCAGTTTCTGCACTGTCTGATCGACTGTTGGCTGCTTTGCACTCTCATCAGCCAAAACTTCTTTTGCTTCCGCAAGCACTTTCTTTAACTGGTACAACGACTCATTTGTATACTCGCCTTTCAGCGCTTCTTCTGCCCGTGCAATCAATGTCTCCAGCGCCGATTTATCTGTCTCCCCAAAGCCAAGACGGTCATATCTATTTGATAAAAATTCGGTTCTGGAATCCATCAAATCCTGTGATGCTTTCAACATTTCTTTTCCATCTGAAATGCTTTCTTCAAATGCATCTTTTAGTTCCTGCAGTGCATTTACATAATAGTCTGATGTACGGTCTGCTTCCTCTGCCAATCCAATCATGCTCTCCAATTCTGCTGCGTCACCAGCTTTATCTGCCGGAACACCTGCACAAAGTGGTGTCACCTCATACAGAGATGGTTCGCCTAAGAATCCTGCTTTCAGTATCACTTTTACAGAATCCGTATTGATCTCCGGAAATTCCGCTAAGTAATATGCATGATACCCTTCGCTGTTTCCATCTACATCTCCCACCTTATCATTGATATCCCCCATCTTTGTACCTTCGTACACTGTCTGGTAGGTTCCATCCACAAGCGCTTGAATTTCAAATGCACCAATCGCATTATTTCTTGACACAAAGAGGTCAAATTTCATCTGGCTGAGTAGCTCTGCTTTTGCAAATGTCAATGTGAGCTCCATCGGTTTGGAAGTATCTACACCTTTTGATGCCCATCTTGTCGCCGGATTTCCGTCAATCATCTTCTCTTTTGCATAAGTATCTCCCCAATGGTTTTCATGGGATGCTACCAAATCTTTAACGGAAATACCTTCTGTCATATATTTCTTTGTATATACCTGACTGACTCTCTGCTCTTTATAGAACAATGCTGCTCTGACAACAGTGTCCTCCTGATCACTCAACTGAAGTGGTTTCTCGTAGTTTTCTGATGTCTTTCTCGGAATACTTCCATCTGTTGTATAGCGGATCTCATAATTTTTAGCATTCTCACTCTTACTCAAAGTAAGCGCCCGGTCCTCCCCAATGATTCCGGAATCTTTACTAAATGAAATCACCCGGTTCTCCATCTGTTTTTCTAATTGTGCCGCGGTATCAGTAAGCTGACTTTCTGCCTTCTGATAGTATTCCATATCCCCTGTGTTTTCCAGCAATGTATTGCGCAATTCTCTCAACTGATTGTAAATAGTATCAATCTCATTGTAGGCAAGCCCTTCCTGATCAGTCAGATAATATACGTTCTCTGCTTCTTGCAGATATGTGCGGTATAATTGATCCATCTGTTTTGCTTTTGTCAGAATACTTCCCAGTTCTTTTGAAGAACGGTCAATCGCCGACTGCAGTTCTTCTTTAATCTTGATCAGATCCGGATGGAGTTGTTTTAAAAATGCTGTTGCCTTCTCTTTCAATTCCTCCACATTCGTCTCAGACATATCAATTGTATACGTCTTTCCTGCTTTCGCTTCAAAAGAAATACGACCTGTTTCTTCTTCTTTTGTCACTTCAATTTCTTTTCCATCAGCATATACTTTTGCAGAAGTGATATCCTCATAAGATCCTGTAAATGTACTGCTTTCTTTGTCTCCGTCATAGCATACCGTAAATGTCTCCGCCACGCCGTTTGCCCACTTTTCTCCAATTGTAAAGTTGCCTCTTGCTTTCAGTCCCTGTACGCTTCCTTCTTCCCATGCGCTTGGAATTGCCGGAAGAAACTGTGTATATCCGGACTGTGACTGTACAAGCATCTCTGCCACACCGGATGTCAGGCCAAAGTTACCGTCAATCTGCCATACCGGAGTTCCATTCATCATAGTGTCTCCACCGCCGGAACCATGAGAATCAAATAGATTGTACTGAAGCCCGGAAGAATTTCCTCCAATCAGATGATTCAAAAGTGTATATGCTTTCTCTCCATTCTCTGTCCTTGCCCAAAGGTTAATCTTATTTGCCTTTGACCAGCCGGTAGAGTATTCTCCACGCTCTGTTAAAGACTGGATTGCCGCATTCATATACTCTTCATTGTCTTTGTTGATCAATGTTCCCGGGAACAGACCTACCAAATGAGATGCATGTCTTTGTTCTCCCAGATGTCCGATATTCCATCCGCTGTTTGGAACTTCGATTTCTGCAAGATCTCCTGCCTGTGCATAAGACTGGTTATGACCGTTCTTCTGTCCGACACGTGTCTCCTCATACCACTCCTTGATTCCATTTGTATCATTGATCTCAATCGGATCCAGTTTTTGCATCTTTTCTTCCCATGATTTCAAAAGTGCTTCGTCTTCTCCGACAATTTTTCCTGCCTTGATACATTCATTGTACAACTCCCACACAAGCGACTGGTCATAAGTTGTTCCAACTGCTGTCGGTCCCTGTTCCTCTGAAAAACTTGGTGCAACTACAAGTCTGTTCTGGCCGTTATATGGCGAGTTCTCATCGTTAATTTTCTGATACTCCGATGTCCAGAGATATGAATCCCAAAACAGAGCTGCCTCTTTCATAATCGGATAAATCGTATTCTTCAGATATGCCTCATCCTGTGTAAACTCATAATGCCACCAAAGATTTTGGATTGCCCATGCAGCCCCTGTCGGATTCCATCCGTATTCCTGTGCATTTGTCGGCGCTGTCATACCAAACGGATTGTTCTCTGTATGTACGGTAAATCCGGTATGATTTTTCACTGCTCCTTCAATTCCGTGCACTCTCTCCGCAGTCAGGCGTCCCGGCTCTCTTAACTTATCCATATAATCTACAAACGTTGTCCCACATTCTGCAAGATTCGTTGCATAAACCGGCCAGTAATTCATTTGTACATTCACATTGAAATGGTAGTCTCCTGTCCACGCAGAGTTGCCAACTGTCCACAATCCAACTAAATTACTTGGAAGTGTTCCTCTTGAACCTGCGATTGTCAGATAACGTCCATATTGAAATGCCAGCACTTCCAGATAATGCGAATAATTTCCATTTCGATATTCATCCACAAGCTGGTTCGTCGGTACTGATGTGCGCTGTTCTCCCAAATCCAGACTTACTCTGTCAAATAATCCCTGATGGTCTGCGATATGTGTTTCCTTCAACTCATCATAGGATTTCTTCGTTCCATTGTTCACACGGTCAGCGACTACTTTTTTCAAATCTTTGTTCTTATCCCGATATGTCGGATAATCATTCTTATAATCCGTCTCTGCCGCCATCACGATCATCACGCAATCTGCATCCTGAATCTGATAGACTTGATTCTTTTCATCTGCGCTCAGTTTTCCACCTGTCAGAACGAGCTTCATCGTTGTGCAAAACTTCAGATCATTGTCCTTTACCTTTCCTTCGATCGTACATGTCTGATTCTTTTCATCAAAAGTGGTCTTCCCTTCTAAACCACTATTATTAAGCTCCATTTTTACATTCAAATCAAGTTTTCCTTTTTCAGATGCAGAAAGCTCTGTCACCATCACCTGATCCGGATTACTCACAAAATGTTCCCGCTTATATGTCACGTCTTTGCAAGAAAACTCTGTCGCCGCAATTCCGGTCTGAATATCCAGCTCTCTGCGGTAGTCCTTTACATTGTTATCATTGATTCCCATCTTGGAAAAATCAAGCCAGATATCTCCGAAATCCTGATAACTTCCTTTGTTCAGATTATTCTCTCCCGGGAACTTAATCTTTGCCCCCATTCCGTAACCGCCAAGACTTTTGTCATCGTTGAATACATTTGTAGATTTGTCATCTAAAAGCTTTCGATACTCCTCAATCTCCGTATCGGTATACGCTGTTGCCTTATTCCCGAACTGATAATTTGGACGACTTGATGAAGGTCCACCTGTCCAAAGCGTCTTTTCATTAAAATGAATCCTTTCCTTTGCAATCCCTCCAAAAATCAGATTTCCCAGATTTCCATTGCCCAAAGGCAGGGACTGCTGCATCCACTCGCCGCCATTTGTTTCTGCTGTGTCGATCTTAGCCGGCGAAGTATACCATAATTTCAATTCTTGATTGATCGACTTTTCCGCGGATACCGGCAATGCCTGTTCCGACTCTTTTGCAAGCACATTCTGTACAGTTCCGGTCGGCATGACCAACACTGCGCACATCCCTGCAAGAAACTGTTTGATTCCTTTTTTCACCATAACCTCTCCTTCATCTTAGCTTCTTTTTTCTATTCTTTCCTCTTTCGATGATACTACCGCTATTATACATTATCAACTTTGACAATAAATTTATTTATCGAACATTCTTTTTTGTTGTTTTATAATATAATAAATATTTTCAGGAGGAGTTGTTATGAAATATATTGACAAATTAATTTGGTCACGAGCAGAATTATTTGACTTTTTTTCTACTGTGGATCATCCATTTTACAGTACAACTTTCCGTGTGGATGTCACGCAGCTTCACAAATACACCAAAAGCCATGGTATTTCTTTCTATTATGCACTGACCTACCTGGTTACAAAAGCGATAAATCAAGTGGAAAATTTCCGCTATACAATCCATGATGGAAAAGTTGCACTTTTAGAAGAGCGGATTCCAAGTTTTACAGACATAAAAAAAGACAGTGAACAGTTCTATATTGTCACTGTCCGCTGCCAGGATTCCATGGAAAAATTCTGCCGTATTGCAAAAGAAAAAAGTCATACACAGACGACGTTTATTGACCAGACCGAAGAAGGCGACGAGCTGATCTATATGTCCTGTCTTCCGTGGCTTGACCTTACCGGATGTACCCATGAACGTAATCTGGATATCGATGATATGATTCCACGAATCACCTGGGGAAAGATCATGGCCCAAAACGGTCGTGAGACACTCGGAATGTCCGTGGAAGTCAATCACCGCATAATCGACGGCGTTCATATTGGCAGATTCTATGAAGGTCTTCAAAAAATGATTGATGAATTATAAGTCTCAGAATGTGTCACTGCACACAGCCTTTTTACATCTGTTTTCTCACAATCTGATATTCGTCTCCGAACTGATAGTACGGGCAATCCCGAAATTCTCCCCGAACAAACCGATACATCTCATCTTCATCCAGATTTTTCATACATACATAGTAATCATATTCTTCATCATACTCGTAATTCATACAACTCTCACAGTTCGTCTGAGCCATTTTTCTTCCTCCTTCCAATTCGTTCTTGCAATGTGATAACAAGATAATAACCTGCCGCTCCGGCTCCAAGCCCGACAAGCACTCCGCCTAAAATATCTGTCGGATAGTGCACATACAGATACATTCGTGAAAATGCAATCAAAACAGCAAGCACAAGCGAGACCTTCCAAAGCTTTTTCTTCCCCGCAAAATAAAGCGCCGCAACCGCCGCAAAAGATGCAGCCGTATGTCCTGACGGAAACGGAAAATCTTTTGGCGCTGTAATCAAAAGCTGCACTGCCTCATTGACATCAAACGGTCTCGTTCTGGCAAACAGATTTTTTAAAATTCCATTGCACACAATGACATCAATGCATAATGCCGCTGCCACGATCAATCCGCTCTTTCTCGTTTTCGGGATCAAAAGCAGAATGACCGCCAACACGATCCAAAAAATTCCCGCATCTCCAAGGTGCGTGATCCCAAGCATCATTTTATCAACTATTGGACTATGTAACGTCTGTAGCCAGTCTAAAAATTGTATTTCTATTCCCATCTTTTTCTCCTTATTTTCTAAAACCATTTTTTCTTTTTAAAGAACCATATCTCAATCAACACAATCAGCAGACAGATGCCGCAAATAACCACATATCCATACCGCAATGAAAGCTCCGGCATATGGACAAAATTCATACCATACCATCCTGCAATGAGTGTCAGTGGCATAAATATGGTTGTCACGATCGTGAGAAATTTCATAATCTCATTCTGTCTGATATCCACCTGTGTCTGATGCATCTCCCGAAGCTGCATGGAGTACTCCTTCAATTCCTGGACAGTCGAATAAAACCGTCCCGCCCTTTCACATAACAAAGAAAATAATAACTCTTCTTTCTCAGCCCCCTGCTCGGCCGCATTCTGCTTTAGCGTCTCTCCCATATCGGATAATTGTTCATAATAGGAACTCAGCACAGAAAGTTCTTTTCTGATAGCCAGAATCGTGCGGTTAAAATCTTCCAGATTGTTATTTAACAGTTCATCCTCGAGATCCTCCAAATTATCTTCATATCCTTGCAAAAAAATCATATCATCTTCCAGCAGATATTCCATAAATTTGAACAGAAACTGCAACGGAGATGCCGCATCTATATTCGGATAGTCCTTCATCTCTCTCAGCATCGGTTCTATCTTTGTCTCGTACTCAATAAAAATAAATCGGTTCGGTAATACACAGTATCCAAATGCTGTTTTTTCTCCTCGTAAATGTTCTTTTTGCGGAATTGCAAACGTCCCCTCCACTGCCTGACTCCAATTTTCCGCCTTGCAGAAACGAATGTAATGCAGTTTGCTTGACTCAAAACTTCTATGAAATAATTCCTCGTATCTTTCCGCAAACTTTTCAACTGACAAAATCTCCATATCCCACTTTTGGTCCATATCTACACACTCCTGTCTTCTGTCAATGCTTTGCCCTATTCTAACATACATTTCAGCATCTGAAAAGGGAGAGCATACCGCTCTCCCTCGTTAGAATTCACTATTTTACTCTTTTCTTTTTGCTGATCAATATTCCGCCCACTGCGACAACACTTGCAAGCAACCATGCCATTGGCAGACTACTTTCTGTTGTGTCACCTGTGTGAACTTCATGCTTGTCATCCGAATCTGGTTTCTGATCCTGCTGTGGTTTATCTGGTTTTGGTTGTTCTGGCTTAGCAGCATCTTTCTCCACAAGATTTGCTTCCGCTGTCTCAAATGCATTTCTCAGTTTCAGATATTCTTCCTGTGAAACATTGTCAAGACGATCTAATACTCCACAAAGTTTCTGATATGCATCTTTATATACCTTGTAAGATTCCTCTGTGTATTTTGAGGCATCTTTCAACTCAATACCATTGATATAAGCTTTCACTTCCTCACCATTTGCTCTTGTCACAAGCGCTTTGATCGCTGCATCTAATTTGTCAACAGCCGCTTTTACAGACTCCTCTGTACTGTCTGTTCTGTCAAATTCTGCTTTTGCAGCGTTAAGTGCTTCTGTCAATGCCTGATAGCTGTCTTTTGTATAAAGCTGTGCATCTAAACCTTCCGCTGTTTTAATCAATCCAGACAACACTTCTTTTGATACAGGTGCTACCGGTACAAAAGTCAATCCCTCTTTTGCATCTTTCAACGCTTTCAATGCATCTTTAAATTCTGATGGGTGTACCGGTGTTGTCTTGTTCTTTTCAATCAGCTGTTCCACTGCTTCTTTTGCCGCAACAAAATTATTCCAAGACTCTTCTGTATAGATAGATTTATCTGTTGCATTGATAAAGTCATTTTCTGCCTGCACTGCGAGCATACATTCTTCCATTGCAGACGGATTGTATACAAGCGCTGATTTTGCCGCCTCTAAATCTGCAAGTAATTTTTCTACATCTGCTACTGATGTATTATCCGCATTTTCCATTGCTGTTTCAATCGCACTTACTGCGTTGCTGTATACACGCCATGTTCTTGCTGTGTAGTTCTCAGAATCTTTCAGCGCCTTGTCCAATGTTGCCTGCAATTTTGACATATCGCCTTTCAACTCTTTGTCTGCCACTGCATTTTTAATTGCAAGTACTGCGCTGTCAACGCTTCCTTTGCTTGCATGTTCGCTGTCATATACTTTCTGACCTGCTGCAATTGCCGCATCATATGCCTGCTTACTGTCTGTGCAAGCGTTCCAAGTGTAATCCATTTGTCCGGATTTTTCAATGTGCGGGCTTTTACAGTCGCATTGGAAATTGCGTCTGCTCCCTGAATGATCTTAATCACATTGACATTGTTATTGTCAGAAACTGTATAGTTCAATGTTCCTGTTTCTTTTGCCGGAACAAATGCTGTAGACAAATCAGCATCTACCATGTATGCATATTTTCCGTTTCTTGTATCCAGACAGTCACTTTCAAATGTCGGGTCGTTCACTGTCGGCATATACTCACCGCCATTGATCTCAAATTCCTGGAATCTCACCCATTTATCTGAACCTACTTTTGTTCTTGTAATCTCAAACTTGATAAAACGAGCTTTCTGGTTGATATTTTCTTCCAATTTTGCATTGTAAGAAGTCTCATGTAACGGAAGTACATCATTGATATTATCTTCGTTTGAAGCTTCGCCTTCATTTTCTTTATCCTGATTACCGATTGTCATCACATCTGTCCACTTTTGACCATCTGTTGATACTGAAATCTTTGCGTGATGTGGGAAATCAATCTCACTGTCTCTACATACTACTTTCAATGTCTTCAGGTCAATTGTCTGTCCCAGATCATAGACAAATTTTGCGCCCTGATTTTGGCTTCCCTGATAGATAACCTGTGTCGTGCGGTCTCCGTCAAACAGGTTTGTTGCCGGATTGCTTGCCGCCTCACCGATTGCAAACGTTGTCTGATCAGCTACAAGTGATTTTTCATAAATCTCAAATGTCTTCAATGACAACTTCTGAATATCGAATGTTTTCTTCGCATCTGTCTTGTTGATGAGACGTACATAACGTGCATCTACATTCTTTCCAGCTGCATACTCAGTCCATTCGTATCCGTTTTTCGATACTTCTAATGTAATACCGTCTGCATCTTTTAACTGATTCTCAATCGTTGTAATCTCATGTACACGATCTAATTTCAGACCAATATATTGATCTTTCTCCAACGCAATGTCATTTTGTGGAGCCAGCTCTGCTGAATCTGCAAATACGTTTGCCCCAAAATCTTTATATGCATCTACGTTTGTATATGCTTTCGCATTGTAAAATACTTTTGCATCTACATCAAATTCTCTGAAAGCAATCCAGCTCTCCTGATTTTCCTGATTTTCCAGACGAAGATACTGTGCCTCGATGTTTTTGTCCGAAAGATCTACCTGAATATGTCTTGTATTTTTAAACGGCTCTACACCCGGAATATCCTTCCAGTCTGTTCCATTTACTGAATACTGCAATTTTACCTAACGTGATTGGCTGTGATAATTTCACTCCGACATAGTCACCTTTGATTGTAGTATTTGCCGGATTTCCATTCTGTCTTACATTATACCAGATTGATGTCTGTGTATTTTCGTCAATCAAGTTACTTTCTTCTCCTTGATATGGAGCCCATCCGTCCTGTGTACGGATGACTTCTTTCGTAAACTCAACTCCTGTCTCCGGTGTTGTGGATACTTTGAATTCTCTCATAGATGGCCATTTATTGCCTGAGCCTTTTTGTGTACATTCATAACGTACTGCCACAACATTCTCAATCTCGATACCGGATACATCTACACGCTCATCCAAAAACATGTTTTTGGATATTTTTTCGACATACTTTTGGATATTTTCATAGTTAATTTCCTGTTTCCTTTAATTTTGACTCATCTGTAGTTTGTGCGTCAATGCAGACTGCATGGATGGCAAGCCGCTTGCTGTATCCGTTCCCTGTACAGGTAGAAAGTGTCAGTATCTTGTTACTGGTCTGCGGCTTTACTCCTGTATCAACATCGGAATCTTTTATCATCTGGTCGATAAATTTCTGATACTCTTCGCCCGGCTGGTATCCTACTTTGTATACATCACCGCCATTGACTGCATCCTCATAAGAGAAGATTCGATAACGGTAGGCGGTTGTCTCAGAATATACAGTGAAGTATTGATTCTCTTTCCAGAAACCGTCATCCTTATATTTTTTCAGGCTCCCGAACATGCTTCCGTCATTCATATTATGACCGTAGATAATGTTGTAATAATCCGAAAAATCAGATTTGTTAAGGCCTTCCAAAAAGATACATCCTGCGATGTGACTGTTGCCATGCAGGTCGGTTCTCAGATATTTCTGATTGTCTCCTGAATACAGAATTGGATAATTGATGCCAAGTTCATCCTGATTATCAAACCGTATCCATCCGATGACATCTAGATTCTCAGCTTTCAACTTGTCAAACTCTACTTTTACATCTGTAGCCCACCAGTCTTTTTTCTTCTGCTTTCCATCATCTGGTTCGGACTCATCATTTACATACTCTTCGGCAAGTTTGTCATAATCTCTGGCAGATTTCCATCGGTCGATGTATGGGGGCAGGATATGCATAAGTGCTACCCCGATCAAAACCACTGCCAATATGATCCATATCAGCCATCGGTATGAGCTTTTTTTCTTCATGTTGTCTCTCCCATTTTTCCTGTTAGTTCTCTCGAACCACTATCGTCATTATGGAATGTGTGGTCAGAATTGTCAATCTTTTTCTTCTGGCGTACTGTCTGTTGCCTGTCCGTCTGCCCCTATCTGTCTATCTGCTCCTGTTTCTCCATCTGCTTCTGCCTGTCCGTCTACGAGGTCGTAGCTCATATCGAGTAAATCCAGAACTTTTGAATCGCTGACAGAACCGTCCAGCGGAACTGCCAGCCAGTGCTTCTGATCCATGTGCTTTGCCGGAGCAAGATGGTACATTTCGATGTAGTTGCCTATCATGTCCGGCTCTGCCTGAACTTCCATGAAAGTTGTTCTTTCGGCTGATTGGTAAAAGATGACATAAGGTGCGGCAGTTCTTGGGTTTTTGAAGATGGTGACGGGGTATCCGGATTTGGTGATGGTGTCTGGATGGACGGGGTATTGCTTTTGGATGTATGTGAATATTTCTTGTTGGTTCATGGGGATTCCTTCTTTTTTCTAATGAATGGATGACCTCTTGCCATCCATTATCATTTATTATAACTTTTCTGATTCGCTTATTACAATAGCTTTTTTAACAAGTCTCTGTTTTTGAAGCAAAAGAAAACTACCAGTTTTTTCCTCTGATAGCTTTCCATTCCTTCTCTATACCATTTATATTTATTATTATTCTGATTCATTTTTAGTTGATTCTTTTATCTTCTCAACTAATTTTTCTACCTCTTTTTCACTATAGCCAACACATTCTATTCCATTAGCTTTAAAACTTTTCGAATCATTTCTCTTTATAAATGCAATAATAATCTTACAAAGTTTTTCTATTAAAACAACAGCCGTACCTGTTTCCAAAAAGTAATATAAAAGATCGAAACCATCAAACCCATTTTGTTCAAATTTTTCAACCTTAATATCTTCTATTTCTTCCAACGCTGAATCTAATTGACTGATTGTTTCTTCATTCGTATAAGCTACTTCAAGTTTAATTTTCATTTTCTTACCTCCAATTTAACAATTTATATATATCTTGATCTGATAATTTTTCACAAGTATCAGATGAGAATATATTCTTCCAATATTCAAGAGCCTTTTCATTAAAAAAATAAGAATACAACATATTTTCAAGATTATAATTGTCCTCAAAACCATTATAATTCCATAGATTTTCATCTTCGTAATCTTGCAAATCTTGTTGTATGATTTGTATTGCAGAAATAACTTCAAAAAGATACATCCTCATTGATATCGCCTGTTGATGAATATTTACTTCATCAATATTGCAATTACACTTTTGCCAAAAAGTCTTTAATGAAATCAATATAGAATTATAATAATTCACGATACGAATTGTTTCTGAACATTTAGTAATAATCTTTTTTTCTGAATATTTCTTTTCCCAAACCTTTCTATATACCGAGATACAATTATTAAATGAATATGTATCACATAACAGTTCTTCTTTCAAATCAGTATCTGACATTGCAGAATTAATCATTTCTAATAATTCTGATTTACTTTTCAAATATTTTTCTTTACAATATGATTCATCATAATTCTCATAAAGTCTATGTACTATATCTAGCATATCTTCTATATTCTTTAAATCAAATGCTTTTTGAACTTTATCATTCTCATATTTAAAATGTGTTTGTTCATGATTTTATAATACGTGGAAAAACATAATTTGTAGAAATCATTTTTTTAGTTAATCCATAATTATTACAAACAGATTCTATCACCCTATCTATATGATCTGCTGTATATTCAGAACCATTATCACGTACAATACTATTTTCATATATAAAATCATCAATTGTCATTCATATCACCTTTTTCTAAACTCATCAATTATAAGGTCATCACAACTAATTGAATCATTTTTTATTTGTGCTTTTTATTTCCGCTACCAGTTCTTCATACTTACGTTCGTCAATGATATATTTCCGTTTAATCAGTATATAAGCAGCTCCTATAGAAATTACCGGAACAGCTACAATTCCAAGACGCAATATAAATCTTTGTCCGGCATCTGCTGTCTGGATAAATTTATCTGCCTGTACAATTACATTTTCCGAAGTAAGTTCTCCTATACCAGCTTTTATTTCTAATCCGGATATTTTCTGACTGATTGCATAGATATTGCTTATAATCAGTATTAACGCAACAATCGCCTGATCAACTGCACTGGCCAGCTTTGTTGCAAAAGATCTTACTGCTGAGATAATACTGTCATGTCGTTCATGAAACCGGACTTCATCATACTCTATAGTATTATTTAACATGACAATCATCGTCATATTGAATGCCCCCTGTGAAAAGAAGATCAGGAAACCGATGATATTCAGTAAAACAACACTCTTTGGTAAAATGTAGCCTACACTCATAAAAAGCATATACCCAATGACTGTAATGACGGTAGCTGCAGTTATAATCTGATTTCGTGTGAATTTTGAGGAAAGCCACGCAAAAGATGCCTCTGATATCAGCGTTCCTAATCCATACATAATTGTAAACCAAAATACAAGACTGCCACCTACAGAATATCCAAATTCAAAATAAAAGAAATTCATTCCAATCATAATCAGAAGACCATTTCCGATTTGGAATAATAAACATGCAATTCCAATCACTATCAACTGATCATTCCTCAGAAATATATGAAACATATCTTTTAATGACAGTGTTCTCTTCTTTTCCGGCCGTTTTCTCTCTTTTACTCCAAACACTGTAAGAAGCTGGAAACCAATAAAACAAAAAGCAATCACAATCGCAGCCGTCCGATACGCCATAATCGCATTTCCTGCTACCATATCAGGGAGCAGACCCGCAACAGAAAACTGTCCGATACAGATAAAAATTCCCTGTACGGTTACCAGCCAGTTCCGTTCTCCCGGATCTGATGTAAGACTCGGCAGCATTCCCCAATAGGCAATATCATTCATTGTGTAAGTCATTCCCCATAAAAGATATCCCACTCCAAAAAATGCGACAAATCCCCATCCTTCCGGTCTTACTGTAAACAGGCAGATAATTACCAGGCTGTTTAAAATTACTCCTATAAAAATCCAAGGTTTAAATTTTCCGGCTTTCAAATGCGAATTTTCAATAATAATTCCCATCATTGGATCATTAATGGCATCCCACAGCAGACACACTACCATAATTGCTGATATTACTGCATATTGGGCAACTGTCAGTTTCATCGTATACTGAATATATGTAAGAAGAAACATAGAGACGAGTGCATACGCCATATCTCTTCCGGTTGCTCCTATACAATAGCTCCATTTTGTGCGTTTATCCAATTTATTGTTTTCCATATACGACTCCCCCTCTCTCTATTTCTTCAGCAGTCTTTTAAAAGCCTGCAAATATTTTTTATTTGCATTGTAAACTAACATATCGATTAACTTCGGAGTTGCAATTCCACCACTGGTTGCAATCAGACCTTCCAGATTTCCTTCTTCGACTCCCATTTTTACCATTTTAAAGGCCGGGTCCCGCTCTGATTTTCCCCGAAGCATAATCTTAAGTCCAATATGTACGATTCCACGAACAAATTTTCCAAACATTGAGACATTTACCACATCCTGATAGGAATCGTAAACCGTATACTCTCCACGCTTTTTTTCTTTGTCATGTTTCGGTTCACCGCCTAATAGCTGATAAAACTGTTCTGCACTGATTTCCATTCCATGTGGCTGCTCTCCAAAATAATCCGGAAACAGTTCTCTTTCATTTCTAAAATAACTATTTCCTACTACTTCCATATTCGCCTTTAATTGCAAATCATGTACCGATGCTCCGATACAGATCTGATATTTACCGCTTAACATGGAAAAGGCTTTTTTCTCTACATCATAGACGGAAAAACTTCTTTCATCCAGCTCTAGTATAACTTCTTTTTCTTCTCCCGGATGCAGATATATTTTTTGAAATCCCTTTAATTCTATATGGCTTCTGATAACATCTGATTCGTTCGGGCAGACATATAACTGTGCTATTTCTGCTCCACTCACTTTTCCGATATTTTTAATTTTAAAACGAATTTGTATCTTTCCACCACTATACACTTCCGATACATTCAATTCCGAATAGGAAAAAGAAGTATAGGAAAGTCCATAACCAAACGGATATTTTACCGGAACATGGAATGTCTCATAGTAACGATAACCCACAAAAATACTTTCCCTGTATTCTACATCATCATTCGGAGGTGCAAAATATCTCCATGCAGGAGTATCTTTTTCTGAAAACGGAATTGTCTCTGCCAATTTACCGGATGGATTCACTTCTCCACTGATTAAGTCAGCAACAGATTCTCCTACAGCCTGTCCTCCGAGGTACATGTGAAGAATTGCTCCTACATTCTTTTCAAAACTAAAATCCATAGGTGCACCACCAAAACTAATTGCTGCAATATTATCTTTTCCAACAGTTTCTGCAATTTCAGCCAACAGCTTTTCCTGATTTTGAGGGATTTTAAGATTTTTCCTGTCGTATCCTTCTCCTTCGTAAGATTCTGTAAGACCGATAAAATATAGAATCACACAATCTTTTTTTCTATATTCCTGTTTCAGTTTTTCTATCGTATCCTGTAGTTGCTTTTCTCCTAATTCTTCCTTTTCATTCTGATATCCCTGTATATAAGTTACCTGATATCCTTTTTCACGTATTGCTTCAATCGCATTTGTCATCTCCGTCGGCTGGATATGACTGCTCCCACCTCCCTGAAACCGCATCTGCCTGGCAAGCTCTCCAATAATGATTACCTTCTTCTCTTTTCCAATTGGCAAAACACTATTATTTTTCAAAAGTACTGCACTTTCATTTTCCAGTTTACGTGCCACCTGATTCTGTTCTTCCATATCTACCTCATAATTTTCTTCTATATTTTTATGAAGTGATACAAAATTCTGCAGAACATTCTTAGTCCAGTTATCCAGTTCCTGATCCGTAATCCGGCCATCCTTATACGCTTCTTTTAACACATCTGTGTGGAAGCCTTTCGGATCTGGCATTTCCAGTGTCAGACCATTTTTCATACAGCTTACAATATCATTTGCTGCTCCCCAATCCGACACCACACCACCTTGATATTTCCATTCTTTTCTCAGAACATCTGTCAGTAAGTATTTATTTCTTGCTCCAAATTCGCCATTAATCCTGTTGTATGAAGCCATTACAGAAGTCGGTTTTGCTTTTTTCACAACTTCTTCAAAAGCCGACAGATATATTTCCCTAAGAGTTCTTTCATCAATCTGGCTATTGGATGTCATTCGTCTTGTTTCCTGTGAATTAACAGCATAATGCTTTAAACTCGTACCTATCCCAAGACTCTGTACCCCTTCGATATATCCCGTTGCCAGCTTTCCTGTCAAATACGGATCTTCACTGAAATATTCAAAATTTCTTCCACATAAAGGTGAACGCTTGATATTGATTCCACAGCCTAACACAATGGATATCTGCTCTTTTTTTGCTTCTTTCGCGATCGCTTCACCCATCTTTTTAACAATAGCAGGATTCCAACTGCAGGCTATTGCACTTGCAGTTGGAAAACAGGTTGCTGGCTTACTGGTTTCAATATCCCCAACCTTTTCCTGCTCCAGTTTTCGAATCCCATGTGGTCCGTCTGTCATCATAATAGAGGGGATTTTCCCATTACAGTCATAAGTATGCCAGTCACCAACACCGCCTAAAAGCCGGATTTTTTCATCTATTGTTAACTGTTCACATATTTTATCAATGTTCATGGCTTATCCCCTCTTTCAAAGTCCATATCTAATGCCAATATTCTGTCGAAGTTGTTATCCATTGTGATTCATCTCTGCTTGGATATGTATCTGAGTATTTCTCTGCACGTTCTATCATTCTGATATACGCTTCAGCCGAATTAAATGTTGCATTAATATCCACAATATCGCTATTGGTTGACATCTTTTTCCAGAAATCTGGTACTAAACCATAATGTGCAACACCACGATCACCATTAACATCAAATGTGACATTTCCTGTAGTTTGTTTATTAACCTTTGCTGTTACTCCATCCGCATAAATTCCCGGATATAAATCTGTAAAAGTGTCATAATCAACTGTATCGAAACTTTCTTGTACTTTATCAAAGTTCGGTAACATGCATGCACCATTAACATCGCTTCCATACGGTATTCCAAGAATCATGTCATCTGACTCATCATCATTCATGTTATACCATGTAGTCGGCACTTCGTATGGTCCGTCATATTTAAAGTAATTTTGATTATCTAATATTCCTGTAGTCGGTGTTTCTGAATTATTACTCAGTTCTATCATATATTCCAGATAATCCGTTGCACATCTCTGATGTCCTGTTGTTGTTTCCCACATCATAGGTGATATAATTCCACCAAGCTGATATATTTTTATCATACGTGGAATATCCAATTGTTCCCATGCCTCATCTTCTGGATTAAACATATCCAAAATTCTTGTATGAGAACATATAATTCCCGGATATTTTTCTTCCCATACGATATCCAAGGTATCATTTAAGGACTTGTCACTCATGTGATCAAGTTCTATAATCATGTGTCTGTTTATCATCTGATGAATCATCCATTTTCCAGTCTCTGTAAGTCCCTCAACATTGGCATGTCCCTGTGCATCTTCTGGAAGATCTGCTTTCGGCTGTTTGTAGAATACTCTTGGATTGGTGCTTACCTCTGGTTGATAAAAATCTGATGTTTTCAGGTAATTCATAATACTGAATATTTCCCCCTGATATAACTGACATCCACCGAAACCGTTATTCAATGCATGTATCATATAAAAACTTCTTATTCCCAGATCATATACTTCATCCAATTGCTTTTCTATATTTTCCAGACCTGTGTTCATTTCTTCTTCTGTGATTTCTCCAGCATTATATTTTCCAACAAAATCCGTATCTGCACCAAAAATTGTGTCTACTTCAATTCCTAAGAATACAGCCATTTTGCCCTGACTGATCACATCTCTTGCCTGTTCGGATGATGTTACAATTCTAAACCATCCTTCATTCGGTCCACCGCACTGTGCATCTATATAATCCTGCATTTTATATACATACTCTATTTCCTGTCGGATTGCGTCCATATCATTTGTTACGCCATTTTTATAAGGCGGAAGTGCATTGGTAACTTTTCCTAATATTTCATTATTTACGCACTGATGTACCAGCACTCTTTGCCCCGCCAGATAGGAACGCTCCAGCCATTTATAGTATGTCTGTTCGTGGTTTGTAGAATAACTTGTAGGCCAGTAACTAAAATTTGGATATCCCGATGTATTATGTGTCGTTGCACCATCTACTGCTTTTCCCCAAATATCATACGCTCCATTTACTCCATGCAGATCCGTACAATCATTGAGTGCATCTGCAATTCCCAGGGGACTAAATGCATCTCCATTAAATACAACTTCTCCTGATCCTTTGTTATGACACAAATGTGCATGAGTATCTGCTGTTCCGATAATGTTTTCACCACTTGACGGTCTCGCCATCACGTTCGATGTCGTTATTGGATTCCCATCCCCGTCATAAAAATAAATATTTATATCTGCTTCCGGAAACGGATTATTTCCTTCTGTAAGTTCCAGTTCAAACCGGCATGTATCATCCACATTGTCTTTCCAAACCAGTGAAGTTCCCTTAATTCCAACATATTTCTTTTTAACATAAGAATAAAAAGAAAAGGAATTATCTTCATACTGCTCTACTTTAAATCGCGTCTTATCTGACAATGTCGTATTTCGGACAATTGCATTAAAAGTGTTATATGTGAGATACTTGCTATCCTGATCAAAAAGAATATATTCTCTCAAGTCAGATGCTTTAAAGTAGAATGTCATTCCACTATCGGCTGTATCTGCCTGAGCTTCATATCCTGCTTTATTTCCAAGCAAGTATTTCCCATTACTGATAGACTTGATTTTAAAATAATGATTGGCCAGTGAATAAATACTTTGTTCCGAAGAACTTTCTGTCTCTGCTGTTGCTGCATAACAATTACTTGGATATGCAAAACCACCAACAGAAGTTCCAACTAACAGCATTGCCAGTAAAAAAAATACTTCTTTTCGTTTCATAGCATCTATCTCCTCTCTCTTAATCTCTTAATTGCATTTTATCTATTTCCGGCATATAATTATATTGATTTATCGTGTTTTATGTCAATTTATCGTGTTTTTGACAGGAGGAATTACCTATGTATAAAATGAAGTCAGACATCAATTTTTCACTCACACATGAAATGTTGGAAAATGCAGAAAATGAACGGATACATACATCTTATGCACAGGAAAAAGCAATTCTCGAATGTGTTTCAAACGGAGATATTCACGCATTGGAGAATACCTATTATTCACTCCCAACAACTGTTTACGGAAAGATGACCTCTTCCAATTCCAAATTAAAATTACTTTTTTATGCAAGTATTGCTAATACAACTTTAGTTACCAGATATGCCATCGAAGGAGGACTTAATGAGGAAACTGCTTTTTCCTTAAGTGATGTATATATACGAAAAATGGAACAATGTACCGATGTTGACGCTTTAATGAAATTAAATGAACAGATGGCTATTGAATTTACGCTTCGTGTTGCTGAAGCAAAAAAGACGCCAAAAAACTACTATTCACCAGCTATTTCTCGCGTCATTGATTATATCTATCATGGTAAAAATAAAACTTTAACCTTAAATCAACTGGCATCTTTAGTTAATTTAACACCTAAATATCTGTCTGCCCTGTTCCATAAAGAAACCGAACAGACGCTTACTGTTTTTATCCATAAAGTTCTTATTGAAAAGGCACAGAATTTACTGGCACATTCCGACTATAGTCTGGGTGAAATCAGTACTTACTTGAATTTTTCATCTCAAAGTTATTTTATTTCTATTTTTAAGAGATACACTGGTATAACTCCCGGACAATATCGTAAAATGCATCGCCAGATTAGTTGGTAAAATAGAAAATAAAATAAGAATATCGATGATTAAACGTTACTATCGCCAGAACTTTTCTCGTCTTGAAGATAAAAGAAAGCTACCAGTTTTTCCTCTGATAGCTTTCCATTCATTCTTATTCTGTTGGGAACATCGCTGCTTCCAGCTTATTCATCTCTGTATCCGAAAGACCATATTTTCCTGAATTATCTTTTTCCACGGATACTTTTACAGTAACAGTTTTTCC
>OODK01000178.1_pt1 | contig 76557 bp, 50 predicted proteins | sample 1671371 | NCBI WGS metagenome assembly OODK01 (sample SAMN06348150, study PRJEB24527) | human gut metagenome | biome: human gut; feature: ankylosing spondylitis patient; material: feces | host: Homo sapiens | place: China | collected 2015-10 | reverse complement strand
CGTTTTAAGCAGTAATCTGAAAAAGGAAACGCTGGTAGAAAGAATAAGGTATCAGTGATAGCAAGATAACATTGTGTCCAAACGTAAGATACCCCGGAATCGTAAGGTTTCCGGGGTTTTTCTGTATGGGGAAAAGTTCTGGAATTTTCTGTTTCTTATCGTGAAGATCTGTACTATAATAGACTGGAAAAAATAAGCAGGAGAACTTAGAAATGATGAATCAAAAAACAGATTATAAAAGTATCATCAAAGAGACAAGTATATTAACGGTTGCGGTAGCCATTATTGCCGCGGCGGTTTATTTCTTTCTTGTACCGAGCCATGCTTCCGTAAGCAGCATATCAGGTCTTGGTATTGTGCTTTCGAATTTTATTCCCTTACCATTGTCGGCGATTACAATGATTTTGAATGTGGTCTTGCTGATTATCGGATTTTTCACCTGTGGGAGAGAGTTTGGGGTGAAAACAGTATATACCAGTGTGATGCTTCCACTGTTTCTGGGTGTGTTTGAGGGGATTTTTCCGGATTTTGGCTCGATGACAAACAGCCAGGAGTTGGATGTGCTGTGTTATATTCTGGTAGTCAGTGTGGGACTGAGTATATTATTTAATCGCAATGCATCTTCGGGTGGGTTGGATATTGTGGCGAAGATTATGAACAAATATCTGCACATGGATCTGGGAAAAGCGATGTCGTTGTCCGGGATGTGTGTGGCACTGTCTGCGGCACTTGTGTACGATAAAAAGACAGTGGTACTGAGTGTACTTGGAACATATTTTAACGGATTGGTGCTGGATCACTTTATTTTTAATCATAACGTTAAACGGAGAGTCTGCATCATCACGAAGAAAGAAGAGGAGCTGCGCCAGTTTATCATTCACGATCTGCACAGTGGTGCGACGATCTATGAGTCGATCGGAGCCTATAATATGGAAAAAAGAAACGAGATTATTACGATTGTAGATAAAGGCGAGTACCAGAAACTGATGAACTACATGAACCGTGAAGATCCGAAGGCATTTATTACGGTATATACGGTGTCAGATATGAGGTATCAACCGAAACGGTGATGAAAGAAAAGAATCATCAAAAAGTTTACAAAGGAAAACGGATGGTCTAAGATAGAACTATACGATAATCTATAAGAAACAAGCCGGAGAGGAAGTACTGGACAACGTAAAGAGAAAAGGGAAAGAAATTGTCAAAAAAGGTTTTGCAGAAATTGGAGAGGAAACTAACGCAGAGACATCGATTCATGCAAACTGTGGAGTGTCATCATGTATGTCTGGGAATAAACAAAGCGGAATGAAGGAAGAACCGGCAGAAAATACGAAGAAGAGAGGAAATATGAAAATGAAAACAGAACTGCAAAAACAGTTATTTGCATTGCAGGATCCTGGATATCGGGAATTTCATGCCAGACTGATTCCGGGGATTCCGAAAGAAGATATTATTGGAATCCGCACGCCGGTGTTGCGAAAGTTCGCCGGGGAATTTGCCAGAGATCACAGCCAGGAAGCTGAGGCGTTTTTAAAAGAACTGCCACATCGCTATTATGAAGAAAACAATCTGCATATGCTGCTGGTAACAAAGATCAAAGATTACCCGGAATGTCTGCGGAAAGTGAAGGAGTTTCTTCCATATATAAATAACTGGGCAACGTGCGATCTGCCGGCGCCGAAATGCTTCGAAAAACACCGGGAGGAATTACTTCCGGTGATTCGGGAGTGGGTGACTTCCACAGACACCTACACGATCCGGTATGGAATCGGGATGTTGATGCGGCTGTATCTGGATGACGCGTACAGACCGGAATATGCCGATCTGGTTGCAAGGGTACGGTCGGAAGAATATTATGTAAACATGATGATTGCCTGGTATTTTGCGACAGCGCTTGCGAAGCAGTGGGATACGGTGATTCCATATCTGGAAGAACGGAAACTGGATCGCTGGGTGCATCAGAAGACGATTCAGAAAGCGGTGGAGAGCTTTCGAATCACACCGGAGCAGAAAGTATATTTGAAGAGTTGTAACTATTCAGCAGCCATTATCCCGCGAGGTGTTTTGGCATAAATATGCCAAAATCCCGAGACATACAAGCAAAAATGCCATCACCGAAGGTGATTTTAAATGCATTTTTGCTCGTAACTGTGAAGGTACTGAACAGTTACGAAGAGTTTACGTTATCCAAGGAAATAAAAACAGGAAGAATATTGAAAAGTATCAAAACGCATAGAAAGTTACAGGAACAAAGAGAAAAATATAACTGGAAGATGCGGAAGCGGTACATAGAGATAACTGTAGAATAGCAAAACAGTGATGTAAAATAACAGAATCCGCTAAATAATAACAGAGCAGATTCATATGAAAGGAAGCGAAACAATGTCAACATCTATGACAAAGGGGAACCCGTTAAAACTGATGCTTCAGTTTGCACTTCCCCTTTTAATCGGAAATTTATTGCAACAGACGTATAATATTATAGATGCGGCGATCGTAGGACAGATTCTTGGGGCGAAAGCGCTGGCAAGTGTGGGGGCAAGCAGCAGTGTACAGTTTCTGGTTCTGGGATTCTGTATGGGATGCTGTACCGGATTCGGTGTACCGGTTGCCAAGTACTTTGGGGCAGAAAAGATGGATACGATGAGAAATTATGTATTTAACGGTGCGGTACTGACTGGGGGAATCGGTGTGACAGTGACGATTCTTTGTTCTGTATGCTGTCCACAGATCCTGCATCTGCTGTCAGTTCCGGAGGACATCTTCCGCGGAGCCTATCACTATCTGCTGATTATTTTTCTGGGAATTCCATTTACCTTATTATACAATTATCTATCCAGTATTCTCCGTTCGCTGGGAGACAGCCGGACACCCTTTCTCTTTCTGGCATTTTCAGCGATATTGAATATCTTTCTTGATCTGTTCTGTATCGTGGTACTGAAATGGGGATGTGCGGGAGCTGCTGCTGCGACAATTACAGCACAGGCGATCAGTGGCATACTGTGTCTTGTTTTTATTGGAAGAAAGATGAATGTACTGCATCTGACAAAAGAAAACAGAACGGTAAATATAACTGCGGTAAAAGAACTTCTGGCGATGGGGCTTCCTACCGGACTGCAGTTTTCCATCACTGCAATTGGCAGTATGGTAATGCAGTCGGCAAATAACGGACTGGGAAGTGTGTGCGTTTCCGGATTTACCGCGGGCATGAGAATCAAACAGTTTGCTATGTGTCCGTTTGATGCAATTGCCACTTCGGCATCTGTATTTTGCAGCCAGAATATGGGCGCAAGGCAGCCGGAACGGATCAAGAAGGGACTGCGGCAGGGAGTTGCGATTGCAACGATATATGGTCTGCTGATCGGGCTGGTGCTGATCTTCGGAGGACGCACGCTGTCGATGATCTTTGTGAAAAAATCAGCAGCGGATGTCTTGGATGCATCAGGAAAATATCTGCGGTGTCTTGGATATTTCTTCTGGAGTCTCGGTATCCTGAATGTGAGCCGTATGGTGACACAGGGACTTGGATATTCAGGAAGAGCAGTACTTTCCGGTGTGACGGAGATGGTGGCAAGAACGATTGTCAGTCTGGGATTTGTCGGAGCCCTGGGGTATACGGCAATCTGCTTCGCGGATCAGGCGGCATGGATCGCAGCATGCTGTTACATAGCACCGACCTGCCTGCACTGTGTCAAAAAGGTGACGGGGATACTGGAAGGTAACGGCAACCGATAAAAAGAATGAGAAGATAAAAGCAATATTTAGTTATAGAAATAGCCTATAGCTGGATATTGCTTTTTTCTATTAGACAAAGTCAGGAAAATTGTGTATGATAATAAAAACATAGAAAAATAATAGGAAAATAAAAACGACAAATATATGTAACAGTTCAGCAGATATGAACAGAAAGTTCCAGAGTTGAAATGGGTGTAAAAGCAGATTTCAACCCTGAAACTTTCTATTGGTATCTGTATTTGTTTCAGTGGAGTATTCTGTCAGCGGACAAAAATATTTTTGCAGATCGTCATATTTCTCAGACCGTTGTCCTTTCCTGGGCAGAATTTAAAACTTTTGCTGCAAAATTACGAGGCGCCTCGGAAACAATATTGTGAGTCAGATATGCCATGTGCTCCGGAGTATCGTCGGAATCACCGGTAAGCCAACACTTGATCATTCCCACGCAGCCGTTGATGCAGAAAGCGTAGGCGTATTTGATGTCGTTGACATTCTGTGGGAACATCGTAAAAAGTTCCGGCAAAACAGCGTCCTCGACCAGTTTTTCAATCTTTTCCACAAAAGCCATATCGCCGTTCGGCCCCATCAGTGCCGCACAGATATCCTTGTTGGCAGCCAGAATCCGAAACAGCTGGATGGCAAAAGAATAACCTTCTTCTTTCATTCCCGGATCCAGCGGATGCTCTTTGATGGCTTCCAGAATATCTTCCATCAGTTCGCCCTCTATGCTCTGAAGCATCTGGTAAATATCTGTGTAATGCAGATAAAAAGTGGAACGGTTGATATCAATCTCATCCACCAGTTCTTTTACCGTGATTTCTTTAATATTTTTCTGCTGCATCAGTCTGGCAAGACCGGCGCGAAGCTGTGCACGGGTTTTTCGCACCCGGCGATCCATTTTTTCTCCTTTTTTCGTTTCCATAAAAATCCCCCTTTTATTGCATCTCCCGTATTTTCTCAAAGAGTTTTTTAGGTCGAGAAAACTTCCCGGGAAGATTTAAAATCATATCTGAAGAAAATATAAACAAAAATTCCTGAAATTTATTAGAAATTTTTAAGAATTTCAAATAGACATATGCAATATAAAATGTCCAGTAATAAACGATTGAAAAGAAATGTGATGCTTGTATCTCTTATCTTTCTTTAGTATAATACATTCCGAAAAGAAAATCAACATATTGTCGACTAATAGCTTTTTAATCTACTAATAGAATGAAAAGTGAATAATAGAATATACATCTATTAATAGAAAAAAGTCGACAAATACATCAAAAAGGAAGGGATACAATGCTAAAACAAGAGTGGAAAAGTTTATTTCACAACAAGATTTTGCTTTTAGTAGTCATCGTAATTGCGCTGATCCCTGCGATTTACGCGGGGCTTTTCCTGGCATCCATGTGGGATCCCTACGGAAATGTGGATAAACTTCCAGTAGCCATCGTCAATGAAGATGAGCCAGCCGAGTACGGAGATACTACACTGACAGTTGGAGATCAACTGGTGGATAATCTGAAAGAAAATGATTCCCTGGCATTCAACTTTGTAGACGCAGATGTGGCAAAGGAAGGTCTGAAAAATGGTACTTATTACATGGTAATTACCATTCCGAAGGATTTCTCTGCCAATGCGGCAACGGTCATGGATGATCAACCGGAAAAAATGATCCTGAATTATGAGACGAATCCGGGAACCAATTACATTGCTTCCAAGTTAAGTGAAACGGCTCTGGGCAAGATTAAAACAAGCATCCGTGAGGAAGTAACCAAAACCTATGCGGAAGCTATTTTTGATCAGATCGGAACCGCCGGAGACGGTATGCAGGAAGCAGCCGACGGGGCAAAAAAGATCAAAGACGGTATGGACGATGCATCTGATGGTAATAAGAAAATCACAGATAACCTGAAAGTTCTGGCAGACAGTACCCTGACTTTCAAAGAGGGATCTGAGGAACTGACCGAAGGACTGAAATCATATACCGACGGTGTTGCACAGGTCAATGACGGAGCAAAACAGTTGGATGACGGTGTCAGCACATTGACCGCAAGTCTTCCGACACTGACAAACGGTGTGGATCGGCTGAACTCCGGTGTGAAAGAATACACCGATGGCGTAGCAACCCTGAACAGCAACTCCGAGGCACTGAACTCCGGAAGTAAACAGCTGGCAGAGGGAAGTGAGCAGCTGAAAGAAGGAGCCGCAACCCTGAACAGTGGAACACAGACCTATGTAGCCGGTGTGAATCAGCTGTCCGGTGGTCTGCTTGGTGTCAATGGCGCCAACGGATATATTACCGGTGTGAATTCTCTGACCACAGGACTTCTGGGAAGTGACCAGAGTGCAGGTTATATCGACGGTGTGGAACAGCTGGCGACAGGAGCAAAACAACTGTCCGGTCTGACCGGTATCGGTCAGGTATATGCCGGAATCGTGAATCTGAACAATGCAGTATCCGGAGTTAACACAGAAGGAACACTGCAAAATGGAACCGCCGCTTTAAAAGCAGGTATCAAACAGATTCAGGATCAGGTATCTGCCTTACAGAATACTACCAGTGCAGAAGGCTTAAAGAAGCTGAACGCAGGACTTTCCAGTGCAAAAACAGGTATGGAAAATGCAAGTGCAGCATCCACAAAAGCGGCTGAGATTTCCAGCCAGGTCGAAAGCAGCATCGAAGCGTTACCTGGACAGTTATCTACCGCATTGGGAAGTTACACGGATGTGGTAAATGCAGCTGTTGCAGATGGAAACAGTAAAATCGCAAAAGCGAATGAACAGATTACATCCGCAAACAGTAAATTGAAAAATGTACAGTCTGTAGCGGACCAGCTGACAGCACTCAGTGCAAATGCAGCAGCAGACGGAAACGTACAAGTATCCGCAGAGACATTAGAGAGTCTGGCAAATACATTAAGCAGTGCACAGGGAAATGCAAGTACCGTAGATTCTGTGAGTGCAGATACCTACACTGCCAAGGTAGCAGCAGTCACAAAAGGAATTAACGATCAGCTGAGTGCAAGTCAGACATCACTGAACACTGCAAAAGCCGGACTGGAAAAAATTGCTTCCGGACTGAATGACGGAGCAAAACAGCTTGCAGACGGAGCTTCTGCAATCCCATCTGATATCCCGTCGAAGCCGGTGCAGGCACTTTCCGACGGACTGGCTCAGGTATATGCAGGAGCCACAAAGGTAGATACCGGTGTCGGTCAGGTGGCAGCAGGTCTGACACAGCTGCAAACTTCTACAGCATCTTTCCCGGCAGCAGCCAAGGGTGTTGCAGCACTGAATGCAGGATTTGAAAAACTGACAGCAAATGATGCGACACTGAAAGGCGGAGCGACACAGCTGCAGCAGGCAGGAACTACCGTAGCAGCCGGAGCAACACAGCTTCTTGCAAATGGTTCAGCCCTGACAGCCGGAACTGCACAGGCAGCAGCCGGAACCGAAACTCTGGCAGCCGGTGCTCAGACATTAACTACCGGCCTTGCAACATATACCGCCGGTGTATCTGCTCTGAACAGTAACAGCGCAGCACTGACAAGCGGAACACAGCAGCTTGCCGATGGTGCGAAGACACTGGGAAGCGGAGCCACCACACTGGCAAATGGTACATCCACCTTATATAATGGAACAAAAACTTTAGTAGCAAACAACAGCAAATTAAACAGCGGTGCCGCACAGCTTACCGATGGCGCCGGTCAGATCCGGGATGGATCCGGTCAGTTATATGACGGTTCCAAAGAACTGGGTGATGGATTAAAGAAACTGGACGATGGTTCCGATACACTCCAGAGCAGTCTGGCAGACGGAGCCGAAACTGTAAAAGAAAATAAAGCAGGAGATGTGAACTATGAGATGATTGCAGCTCCTGTAGATGATGATGAAGCAAAAATGACAGAAGTACCGAACAACGGTCATGCGATGGCACCGTACATGATGTCCGTAGGTCTGTGGGTTGGAGCACTTGCCTTCTGTCTGATGTATCCGCTGACAAAATACAACGGAAAATTAAAATCCGGATTCGCATGGTGGGGAAGCAAGGCTTCTGTATTATATCCACTTGCGCTTCTGCAGGGTGTACTGGTAATCTTCCTGCTTCATGTATTTGACGGATTTACCCCGGCCCAGATGGGTAAGGCGGTAGCATTTGCCTGCCTGACTTCCGTGGCATTTACCTCGATCATGTACTTCTTCAATATCAGCCTTGGTAAAGTAGGAAGCTTCCTGATGCTGGTATTCATGGTTATTCAGCTGGCAGGTTCCGCCGGAACCTATCCGGTACAGCTTTCACCGGCATTCGTATCGAAGATTCATGCATGGGTACCGTTCACCTACTCTGTAGATGCTTTCCGAAGCGTCATCTGCGCAGGAGAAAGCATCCGGACACCAGTCATTGTTATGTGTGTGATCACAATCGTATTTACGATCCTGACCATCATCGAATTCCAGTTCCGCACCAGACGGATCAAAGCAGGAAAACCGATTTTCCATGATTTCCTGGAAGAAAAAGGACTGGCATAAGAGAACAGTTACATAAGGAACAATAAAAAAACAGTTGTTACCGAAATCTCTATATGAGATTCGATAGCAACTGTTTTTTGAACTGCACACTCGAATCCGTATCCTGTGTGAATGATACAGTTATTTACGAAACGATGTACCGGTACATCCAGATAGCAATTAATCGTGTCTCTCATCCTCATTGTCATAGCACTCACAAAACCGCGCTGCGAATGCCGGTGGCTCGTCTTTGACATACAGATGGGAAATATCTCCGAAAGAACTCATACGGAAATATGCGATCCCCGGGCGGCGTTCTTCGGTGACGAGGGTTGTGACAGAGCTTGGAGCAGCGCAGGTGCCGTGCCATAAAACCATCGGGGAAATGTGTAGCAGGTGACTTAACAGGACACATTCCAGACCGAAGTGGCAGAAGAAGACAATCGTATCGTTGTTTGCGTGCTCTGCGCGGTAGGTAAGACCGTCACGGACATACCCGTGACTGGCGAGCAGGGCATCGAAGTTGGTGGTTACCCAGTCATACTCTTCTTTGACATGTCCCTCCATCATCACAGGAACCTTCCACCATTCATCCGGCAGATAAAAGCGAGGTTCCGCGGTCCAGTCCTGTGGCAGCCAGTCCCAGGAGATCATTTCCTTTTCCGGGACATCCGGGCGGTGGATCCGTGCATCAAATTCGCGAAGCCAAGGTTCTTCGGTGGCAGTGCGGTTCATTTTCTTCAAGGTCAGAGAGGCGGTGTCTCTGGCTCTTCCGAGAGGAGAGACATAAAAGGCTTTCACCTCGAGTTTTGCAAGTTTTTCGGAAAGGTAGTCTACTTCTTTCCATCCTTTTGGCGTCAGGGAGTCGATGGTATAATCCGGATCTCCGTGACGGACGATCAGTAATTTCATATAATAGCCTCCTGTGTGTAAAATAATCAATGTTTTCTGGTAATATAGCAGATATTGGAAAACAGCGGACAGCTTTTTGTCCGTGCAAAGTTCCGGTATTCTCTCCAGTTGATATACCACTCCTGTCCCCAGCTGCTGATCCGCAGCCATCCGTGTTCGATGCCGGTAACAGTGACATAGTGTGCACGGGTGGAAGAAGATTTTAGGTAAACTCCATCGCCGGTTTTCTTGTACAGAGGAAGCCGGTCTTTCTTCCAGATCAGGGGGAAATTACCGCCGATAGATAGAATGACCGGGATATCCTGATCAAGCAGCCGGCTGATCTCCTTTCCGGTATTCCGATACCCGATATGCCAGCAGGCACGGTAAGGAAGACGGCGGAGTAAGAAGGCCAGATTCAGTCCTGCGGAGAGCATCAGTCCGTTGATTCCGAGACGGGGAAGAATCGGAAAGAGTCGATGCAGTCTTTTTACAGATCGCTCATAGTCCTCCCAGGAGCGGGAATCACTGACGAGCTGTTCTCCGGAACGATGACGGTCCGTCTGTGCTGTCAGAGATTCTTTCCGTTCCAGATACCACAGCAGATCGTGCGCCGCGATCAGACCGCAGCCGTATCCGCGGATGGAAGGAGAAGAAAACCAGGTCTGACTGCCACCGTAGGAAGCACCTTCCGGTCGTTGCACGGAAAGTTCCGAGACGAGACTTCGTGAGCCGGTTTCGGATAAAGAAGTTTTGCGTGGAGTATGAATTATGTTGTGGGTCATAAAAAACCTCCGTATAGAATAAAAAAGTATGCTAGAGCGTGTCTGAAAAATCATTTCCGCAATCTGCAAGCCCCACTTTGCGGTATATTTTACCCTCATTCGGTTGCCGTAGCCCGCTACGCCGCCCTCATTCGGATAAAATCTCCCACAAACTGGGACTCGCAGCTCACGAAAAGCCTTTTTCAAACACGCTCTAGGATTTTGTAACTGTTCAGTGAATAGTTACAAAAGATTACAGAAAAGCCATGTCCCGGCACACTTTACCGGAACATGACACTTTTCCATTACATAACAATCAAGGATTCGATAGATCCATTTTCATGATGCGAATAAACAACAGTTTATAAAGTTTCCGCGATTCTTCTTGCCACATACACGCCGCTGGCAGATGCATGGGACAGGGAGTGGGTGACGCCGCTTCCGTCGCCGATGATATAAAGACCTTTGTAGGGGCTTTCCAGATGCTCATCGATATCCACTTCCATATTATAGAATTTCACTTCGACACCGTACAGCAGAGTATCGTCATTTGCCGTGCCCGGTGCGATCTTATCCAGGGCATAGATCATCTCGATGATACCATCCAGGATACGTTTTGGCAGAACCAGACTCAGATCTCCGGGAGTGGCGGACAGAGTCGGGCGGACCAGACCTTCTTCGATACGGCTGACCGTACTGCGTCGGCCGCGGACCAGATCACCGAAACGCTGTACGATCACACCGCCGCCCAGCATGTTGGAGAGACGGGCGATACTCTCGCCGTATCCGTTGCTGTCCTTGAATGGCTCGGAGAAGTGTTTGGATACCAGCAGGGCAAAGTTGGTATTTTCCGTGTATTTTGCCGGATCTTCGTAGCTGTGGCCGTTTGCGGTTATGATACCGTTTGTATTTTCATTTACCACGATGCCGTTCGGGTTCATACAGAAGGTACGGACATTATCCTCGAACTTCTCGGTACGGTATACGATCTTGCTCTCATACAGCTCATCGGTCAGATGGGAGAAGACAACAGCCGGAAGTTCCACACGAACGCCCAGGTCGACACGGTTGGACTTCGTAGGGATCTGCAGATCTTTACAGACAGTTTCCATCCATTTGCTGCCGCTTCGTCCGACGGAGATGATACACTGTTTACAGGTGGCAGTCTCATCCTTGCCGTAGTGCAGGGTGTACATGGAATCGTTATATTCGATAGAAGTTATCGGAGTCAGGAAGAAGAAATCCACCTGCTCTTTCAGTTCGTTGTACAGATTTTCCAGAACGACATAGTTGATATCCGTTCCCAGATGACGGACGGAAGCATCCAGCAGCTTCAGTTTGTTCTGGATGCACAGCTTTTTGAATTTGGTTCCGGCTGTGGAGAACATACGGGTATTCTCGCCACCGTGGGAGACATTGATCTCATCCACGTATTTCATCAGATCCAGGGCGGTCTTTTTTCCGATATGCTCGTAAAGAGTTCCGCCGAAGTCGTTGGTGATATTGTATTTTCCATCGGAAAATGCACCGGCACCGCCGAAACCGCTCATGATCGCGCAGGTTTTGCAGCCGATACAGGTTTTTACTTTTTCGCCGTCGATGGGGCAGTGGCGTTTGCTTAACGGATTACCCGCCTCAAATACAGCAATTTTCAACCCCGGTTTTTTCTGAACCAGTTCATAGGCAGAAAAGATTCCTCCAGGACCGGCTCCGACAATAATTACATCATACATCATAATTGTCACCTCTGTTTTCGTAAGACTGAACGCATAAAAAAAGCCCGTATCCATGGAAAGAATACGAGTCTGTACTCACGCAGGGGTATCCCGCGGGGCGTTTTCATGCGAAAGCCATGTGTTCGTTTGAGTTCTCTGTTTCATTATATCGAAAGGACGAAGTACTTGTCAAGGAATAGGGAGAAAAAGAAAATGAGGAAAAAAATGTAAAAACCTATTGACGTGGTGGGGATATGGTGGTAATATATGCTCATAAACATACCAGAGAGGTAGGGAATAGGGAAATGAAAGAGAGATTACCCTTTTTAGTCCGCCACAATTACAGATTTGGACGAATGTGAAGCACAAAAGTGTGACCGTCAGAGATTCCGCAGCGGATCCGGCGAACAGCAGTCCGAAGAGCGGAAGAAAAAGTAAAAAGTGAAACTAATGACCCAAGAGGGATTCGATATTACAGAAAGAAAAAGAGGAGAAAAGACTATGAGCAAGAATTATAAATTTGAAACTTTACAGGTACATGCAGGACAGGAACATCCGGACCCGGCTACCGATGCGAGAGCAGTGCCGATCTACGCAACAACATCTTATGTATTCAAAGATTCCGCGCAGGCAGCAGGACGTTTCGGACTGACAGAAGGCGGTAACATCTATTCCCGTCTGATGAACCCGACAAGCTCTGTTTTCGAAGAGAGAGTAGCAGCACTGGAAGGCGGCGCAGCAGCTCTGGCTACAGCAACCGGTTCCGCAGCTATCACATATGCAGTACAAAACATTGCGACAGCAGGTGATCATATCGTATCTTCTGCACACGTTTATGGTGGAACATACAACCTGTTTGCCAATACTTTAAAAGAGCAGGGAATCTCCGTAACATTTGTAGATCCTTCTGATCCGGAGAACTTCCGTAAAGCCATTCAGCCAAACACCAAACTTCTGTATGGTGAGACACTGGGCAATCCAAACTCCGATGTACTGGATCTGGAAGCGGTATCTGCAGTAGCTCATGAAAACGGTATTCCGCTGATCGTAGACAGCACATTTGCTACACCGTTCCTGCTTCGTCCACTGGAGCATGGCGCAGATATCGTCGTACATTCCGCAACCAAGTTCATGGGCGGACACGGAAGCGTAATGGGTGGTGTGATCGTTGATGGCGGCAAATTCGACTGGACTCAGAACGACAAATTCCCGGGAATCACAAAACCAAACCCATCTTACCATGGTGTTGTATTCAGCGAAGCATGCGGAAACATCGCTTATGTAATGAAGATCCGTACTACTCTGATGAGAGATCAGGGAGCTACCATTTCTCCATTTAACTCTTTCCTGCTTCTGCAGGGACTGGAGACACTGTCTCTTCGTGTAGAACGTCATGTGGAAAATGCTCTGAAGGTTGTAGAATTCCTGAAGAACCATCCACAGGTAGAAAAAGTAAATCATCCATCTCTGGCAGAAGGCCATCAGCTGGATCTGTATAACAAATATTTCCCGAATGGTGCAGCTTCCATCTTTACTTTCGAAGTAAAGGGAGGACAGGAGAAAGCACAGAAATTCACAGAATCTCTGGAACTGTTCTCACTGCTGGCTAACGTAGCAGACGTAAAATCTCTGGTTATCCATCCGGCATCCACCACTCATTCTCAGATGAATGAAGAGGAACTGCGAGAAGGCGGTATCACACCAAGCACTGTACGGCTGTCCATCGGTACAGAAAACATCGACGATATCATCGCTGATCTGGAGCATGGTTTCGAAGCAATCAAATAATATAAAATATTGAAATTTTCTGATTGACATGTGAAGCTGTCCTTTGATATTCTAATAGAAGATAACAGGGAGTAGTTCACACCAGTCAGGTGTTGGATGCCTCGTCATCACGTCGAAAGACCGGGGAATCCACTGAAAGAAGAACGAGACTTTTATCGCATAATTTGTGTGCGGTGGAAGTCTCGTTCTTTTTCTATATAAAAGAAGCGCCGACAAAGAACCGGACATTTCCATGTCGCACGGAAAGCAGGAGGAGAAGAGAATGGAAATGATTTTACAGATGTTGTTGCTGGTGTTGGGCTTTTTGATGCTGGTAAAAGGTGCGGACTGGTTTGTGGATGGAGCGTCGGGAATTGCAGAGCGATTCGGAATTCCCCAGCTGGTAGTCGGACTGACCATTGTGGCCATGGGAACAAGTATGCCGGAGGCGGCAGTGAGTATCAACTCGGCGTTAAAAGGGAACGCGGGAATTACGATCGGAAACATTGTGGGGAGCAATATTTTGAATATCCTGATCATTCTTGGTATTACTGCGGTGATCACAACGGTAGCGGTACAGAAATCTACGATATGGATCGAGATTCCTTATATGCTGGTAATTACAGTTCTGTTACTGGTACTGGGAAAAAGCGGAAATCAGATTACATTCAGCGAAGGTGTTATCCTCTGGGTGGTATTCTTACTTTATCTGGGATATCTGTTTTATTGTGCAAAAAAGAATAAAGAAGAAGTGATCGCGGAGGAAGCAAAACCGATGTGGAAATTGCTCCTTGCAACGGTACTGGGACTGCTGCTGGTGGTCTGGGGAAGTGACGTTACCGTAGATGCCGCAACGGCAATAGCAAGGGTACTGGGAATCAGTGAGCGTGTGATCGGTCTTACGGTGGTGGCACTTGGAACATCCCTTCCGGAGCTGTTCACCTCGGTGTCGGCAGCACGGAAGGGAAAAGCAGATATTGCGATCGGAAATATCGTGGGAAGCAATATTTTCAATATTTTGTTTGTGGTAGGTACGGCAGCACTGATTGTTCCGGTGGAGTTTCTCCCGGGATTTGGCATTGATACGGTGATAGCACTGGGAGCCGGACTTCTGTTATGGGTCTGTATCTGGAGAAAACGTGCACTGACCAGGCCGGCGGGTATTGTGATGCTGATAGCTTATCTGGCTTATTTTATGTATCTGATGTAGTTTTTTGAAAATTTCGGAATAAAAGAAAAAGTATACAAGATTCTACATTGCACTTTCCGGAAGGTACTACTATACTAGAGCGTGTCTGAAAAATCATTTCCGCAATCTGCAAGCCCCACTTTGCGGTATATTTTACCCTCATTCGGTTGCCGTAGCCCGCTACGCCGCCCTCATTCGGATAAAATCTCCCACAAACTGGGACTCGCAGCTCACGAAAAGCCTTTTTCAGACACGCTCTAAATGTCATGGAATGAAAAAGTATGGCAGAAACTTTGGGAGGAAAATATGGAGAACAAAAAGAAAAAATTGTCGTCGTATTACAAACCGTATAAGGGGCTGTTCCTGGCAGATATGGTGTTTGCAATGATCGGAGCAGCCATTACCCTTGTGATTCCGTTGATGGTGAGGTATATTACGGGAACTGTTGTGCAGCTTCCCATTGAGGAAGCATCCTCGACCATCATCCGGCTGGGGATTTTTATGGTGCTGCTGGTGATCGTAGAAGGATACTGTAACTATTTTATCGGATATTATGGTCATGTGATGGGTGCGAAGATCGAACACGATATGCGAAATGAAATCTTCGGACATTACCAGAAGCTGTCCTTTGCATTTTTCGATAATCAGAAAGTGGGACATCTGCTCTCAAGAATCACCAGTGACCTGTTTGATATCACGGAACTGTTACACCACGGACCGGAAGATGTGGTGATTTCTGCAATCAAACTGCTGGGTGCATTTATCATTCTTCTGATGATCAATGCGAAACTGGCTTTCGTTGCAATCGGCTTTGTTGTGATTATGCTTCTATATGCCGTGGCAATGAATGGCCGGATGCGCGGAGCGTTCAGGGAGAACCGGGCGAGAATCGCGGATATCAACAGTCAGATCGAGGACAGTCTTTCCGGCATCCGTGTGGTCAAATCTTTCAGCAACGAAAAGACGGAGATGGACAAGTTCGAGGAGGGAAACAGCCGGTTTGTGGATTCCAAGAAAAAGTCTTATCGGTATATGGGAACGTATAACTCCGGGATGGGCGTATTTTCCACGCTGATCACGGTGGGATCTCTTCTGATGGGCGCGTGGCTGATGATGAAAGGGGAACTTTCCGTGGCGGATCTGGTGACCTTCCTTCTTTATATCAATAACTTTACGGAACCGGTGAAAAAGCTGGTAAACTTCACGGAACAGTTCCAGAACGGTTACAGCGGTTACGAACGTTTCCTGGAGATTATGAGTATCGCACCGGATATCAAAGACAAAGAGGATGCACAGTCTCTGGATCGGGTGAAGGGAGAGATTCAGTTTGAGGATGTATCGTTCCATTACAGTGAGAATAAAGAAAATGTACTGTCTCATGTAAATCTGGATGTGAAGCCGGGAGAATATGTAGCGTTAGTCGGAAGCAGCGGTGCAGGAAAAACAACTCTGTGTTCCCTGATTCCCCGATTCTATGATGTAACCGGAGGAGCTGTTTTGCTGGATGGCATCGATATTAGAGATGTGAAACTAAAAGATCTGCGGAGACAGATCGGTATCGTGCAGCAGGATGTCTATCTGTTTGCCGGAACGATCCTGGAAAATATCCGTTACGGAAAACCGGAAGCTACCGATGAAGAAGTGGTGAATGCAGCCATGGCGGCCAATGCCCATGAATTCATCATGAGCCTGCCGGAGGGGTATCATACGGATATCGGACAGAGGGGTGTAAAGCTTTCCGGCGGTCAGAAGCAACGACTTTCCATCGCCCGGGTATTCTTAAAGAATCCACCGGTTCTGATTTTTGACGAAGCGACTTCAGCACTGGATAACGAGAGTGAAAAGATCGTGCAGCATTCTCTGGAAATGCTTGCCAAAGACAGAACCACGTTTGTGATCGCCCATCGGTTATCGACGATTCGAAACGCACAGAGAATCCTGGTATTGACAGAAGACGGTATTGCAGAAGAGGGAACCCATAAGAGTCTGCTGGCTCAGGGTGGTATCTATGCCGGCCTGTACAATATGCAGTTCTGATATATTATGACCGGTATGCGAAGAGCTGCCGGTCATTTTTAGTATATATCTTCCGTTGACTTAAGTGTCGAATATATTTATAATACACAGTAGTGCGTGAAAATGTGCAGAGGACGCGAAGCAGGCAGTCTGACACAGATGCAGGAAAGAATGAGGAGATACCGATGAAAGCATGGGAAGAGAATGTCCGGAAAGTAGTTCCCTACGTACCGGGCGAACAGCCAAAAGTACAAAATCTGATCAAACTGAACACCAATGAGAACCCATATCCGCCGTCACCGAAAGTGGCAGAGGCACTGAAAGCGATCGATGTGGACTGTATGCGTCTGTATCCGGATCCGGCAGCTTCCGTACTGGTGAAAGGCATCGCTGATTTTTATCAGCTGCAGGAAGACCAGGTGTTTGTGGGCGTAGGTTCTGACGATGTGCTGGCAATGATTTTTATGACATTTTTTAATTCCGAAAAGCCGATTCTGTTCCCGGATATCACCTATTCTTTTTACGATGTGTGGGCAGATATGCTGCGGATCCCGTATGAGACGGTTCCTCTGACCGACGATTTTACGATCCGGAAAGAAGACTATTTCCGGAAAAACGGAGGAATTATTTTCCCTAATCCAAACGCACCGACCGGTGTGGAGCTTGGCATGCAGGATGTGGAAGCAATCATCAAAGCCAATCCGGATGTGGTCGTAGTTGTGGATGAAGCTTATGTGGACTTTGGTGCAGCATCTGCGCTGCCACTGATCGAAAAGTACGATAACCTTCTGGTGGTTCAGACCTTTTCCAAATCCAGAGGAATGGCGGGTATGCGTATCGGCTATGCCATGGGTAATCCGGTACTGATCAAATATCTGAACGATGTGAAATATTCTTTCAATTCCTATACCATGGATCAGACCACTCTGGCACTCGGGGCAGCTGCGATCGCTGACAGGGCATATTTTGAGGAAACCGTGCATAAAGTGGTGGAAACCAGAGAATGGACCAAGAAGGAACTGACAAAACTCGGGTTTGTCTTTGGAGATTCCAAAGCGAACTTTATCTTTGCCTCTCACCCGGAGATTCCGGCAGCGGATCTGTTTGTAGCGCTTCGGGAAGCCAATATCATCGTTCGTTACTTTAACAAACCGAGAATTGCCAATTATCTGCGTATTACCATTGGAACACAGGAAGATATGGAAAAATTGATTGAATTCTTAAAAAAATATAAAAAATAGGAGAAATATATGGAATCACTTGTTACATGGTTTGCCGCAACTTTAGGACCTTATATATCGGAGAAAGCAGTCGTTTTTCTGATTTCGATGATGCCGCTTCTGGAACTTCGAGGAGGACTGCTTGCCAGTTCGCTTCTGAAAGTATCCGCTGTGCAGGCAATCCCGATCTGTATTATTGGAAATATTTTACCCATTCCGTTTATCCTGCTGTTTATCAAGAAGATCTTCCAGTGGATGAAAAAAGTAAAATGCTTCCGGGGACTGATCGTAAAACTGGAAAACCGGGCGATGGGAAGAAGTGAAAAGATCCAGCAATATGAATTCTGGGGGCTGGTGTTATTTGTGGGAATTCCCCTTCCGGGAACCGGCGCATGGACGGGTGCGCTGATTGCGTCCCTGCTTGGCATCGATATTAAAAAGTCCTCACTGGCTATTCTTTGCGGAATTGCCATGGCAACGGTGATCATGTACATTGTATCTTATGTACTGGTGGGAAATATCGTGAGTTAGTACATCGTTTCGTAAATAACTGTATTATTCACGCAGGATACGGATCCGAGTGTGCAGTTCAAAAAACGTAGGCGTAGCGGGCTACGCTGAGGCTTTTTGAACTGTGCAATCGGATTCGTAGACAAGTGAATGATACAGTTATTTCGAAAACGATGTACTAGTAACTATTCAGTAGCAACTGTGAAGCTACTGAACAGTTACGTGAATGAAATAAAAAACGGATAACAGGCTGTCACGGATGAATGTCCGGAGACAGCTTTTTTAATTTCAGCGGATACCGAATGATATGCTGTGCTTATATGAGTCCCTGACGACTGCTGCGATAATCAGGATTGCTTCACCGGATCAATGAATGACGTGAATAACGGAGTCATACAACGCCTCCTGTGTCCATATAGTAAAGAGAGAATGCCGGGAAATGGGAGAGAAATATGAAAAAAGGAATGTGGGGTGTGGGGGTCCTGGCACTTGTGCTGATCACCGGGCTGTCTGTCTTTTACTGGGTACAAGTGGGGAAAAAGGTTGTCACGGCAAGTACCGGTGTGAACGGACAGGAGCTGCCGATTTGTTCTGTGCAAACCGGGAAAAAGCAGATAGCTTACACCTTTGAACTGAGTGGAATGCAAACAGGGAAGGGGCAGCTGGAACAGATGTTACAGATTCTCCAGCAGCAGGAAATCCCGGCCACATTTTTTGCCACTCCGTCCTGGATCGAGAACAACAGGAATCTGGCAATACAGATCTGTCAGCAGGGACATGAGATACAGGGATTGAGTGAACAGGCGGTATGCGTGGAGCAGATGACGGCGAAAGCGTGCAGAAAGGAACTTCGGAAGATCAGGGAGACGATTGGAACAGTTACAGAGGAGCCATGTATATTTTTCCGTATTCCCGGTGGGGAATATAATAATGAAGTACTCCGGACGATATATGCCTGCGGAAGCTATCCGGTGGCATGGAGTGTCGACAGTATGGACTGGAAAGGTTATGAAGCCGGTGCACTTGTCAGACAGTTGCTGCAGTCCTGTACGATCCGGGACGGTGAGATCCTCCGCTTCCATGGGGAAGGAGAAAATACCGGAGAAATGGTGAAGCTGCTGCATCCCCGTCTGACAGAGGAGGGGTATGAGGCGGTAACAGTGTCACAGATGGTTTACAAGGATCGCTATCGGATGACAGCGGATGGCAGACAGATTCCGGAAAAGTCAAAATAAAGTAACTTTCGGTTAAAATAAGGCATTTTTTTTCATTGAATATCCTGTATACTAAAGAAAAAGAGAGGTAACGAAACAGCAGGAAAGATGCGGGACCGTTATCGGGATACTAAAGATTTATGGAGGTAAGAAAACTATGATTCGCAGATACGTGTATGGAAACGTGATTGAAACAGAAGCCGTGTTAAACAAACCGGAACAGGAAAACGGTACATTGCCTTATTTTACTGTGGATGAGCAGGCGATGACTCTGTCTTATACCATGGAAGAAAAAGATCAGATTTACGGACTGGGAGAAAATGTTCGTGGAATCAACAAAAGGGGATGGTACTATGAGAGCAAATGCAGTGATGAATCGGATCACAAAGAAGACCGTCATTCCCTGTATGGTGCACACAATTTCCTGGTAGCAGACGGCAAAGAAACCTTTGGTATTTTTGTGGATTATCCGGGAATTATTCGTTTTGATGTGGGATATACCCGTTCAGAAGAACTGGTGATCACAGCATCTGACTGGAATCTGGATGTCTATATTATTACCGGTGAGGATATCAAAGATATCGTAAAACAGTTCCGTCATCTGGTTGGTCGCAGCTACATTGCTCCAAAATGGGCATTTGGTTACGGACAGAGTCGCTGGAGTTACATGAGTGCAGACGAAGTTCGTGAGGTTGTGAAAAAACACAGAGAACTGAACATTCCGCTGGACAGTGTGTATCTGGATATCGACTATATGGAAAGATACAAAGACTTTACCCTGAATAACGAGACCTTCCCGGATTTTGCGGCATTTAACGAAGAAATGAAAAAAGAACATATCCATCTTGTTCCGATCATCGATGCCGGTGTAAAACAGGAAGAAGGATATGATGTGTATGAAGAAGGTCTGGAAAAAGGATACTTCTGTAAGAAAGAAGACGGTTCTCCGTTTGTTGCAGCTGTATGGCCGGGAAAAGCACTGTTCCCGGATATGCTGAATAAAGAAGCGAGAGAATGGTTTGGAAATAAATATCAGTTTCTGTTGGATCAGGGCGTGGAAGGGTTCTGGAATGATATGAACGAGCCGGCAATCTTCTATACCGAAGACCGTCTGAAAGACGTTCTGGAAGAACTGGATCGATTCAAAGGGCAGAATCTGGATATGGACAAATACTACGAGTTCAACGGCCTGGTACACAGCCTGTCTAATAATACCGAAGATTACAAAGTATTTTATCACAATATGAACGGGGAAAAGATCCGCCATGACAGAGTACATAACCTGTTTGGATATAATATGACCCGTGCGGCAGGAGAAGCCTTTGAACGTCTGGAGCCAGACAAACGTATCCTGATGTTCTCCCGTTCTTCCTATATCGGAATGCACCGTTACGGAGGAATCTGGCAGGGAGATAACAAGTCCTGGTGGTCACACATTCTGCTGAATCTGAAAATGATGCCGTCCCTGAATATGTGCGGTTTCCTGTATACAGGAGCTGACCTTGGTGGATTCGGTGTAGATACTACAGAAGATCTGGTACTGAGATGGCTGGAACTGGGAATCTTCACTCCACTGATGAGAAACCATTCCGCTATGGGAACCCGTGTACAGGAAGCATATCGTTTTGAAAAAATCGATGGATTCCGTCATATCATCGGCATGCGTTATAAATTACTGCCATATCTGTACAGCGAATACATGAAAGCCGTTCTGAGAGACGAGATGATGTTCCGTCCGCTGGCTTTCGATTATCCGGAAGACAGACGTGCGGTCAAAGTAGAAGATCAGCTTTTACTGGGTGACGGTATGATGATCGCACCGGTATATGAGCAGAACGCCGAAGGTCGTTACGTCTATCTGCCGGAGCGTATGAAACTGGTTCGATTTAAAGAAGATGGAACAAAAGAAGAAGAGATCCTGGAGAAGGGGGATCATTATGTGGAAGTAGCCCTGACTGATGTGATCTTCTTCATCCGTCCGGATCACCTGATTCCGATGGCAACAGGTGGACAGTGTGTGGACGAAGTAGACTTTGATCATCCGGAGTGCATCGGTTTTGTAGAAAATGTTGCTGAGTACGAGTACTACAACGATAACGGATATGAGAAAGATTACGAGAATCCGGCACACATCACAGTTCTTCGTATGGAAGCAGAAAAATAAAACAGACATTACTGTGAAAGAAAAATATGCCCCGGAGGATTCCGATATGGTTCTCCGGGGCATATTTTTTATGTTGTTTATAACATTTCCGAATTAAATAATAATTGTAATTACACGGATAATAAACAGTGCACATACGATATACATAACCGGATGAATCTTTTTCAGCTGACCGGTGCATACTTTAATGATGAACCATGCCAGAACACCGAACATGATACCGTTTGCGATAGAATACGTAAGAGGCATCATCAGGAATGCCAGATATCCGCCGACAGCATCTGCCAGATCACCGTCGAATTCCATTTTCTTGATGGAAGAAGCCATAAAGAAACCAACGATTACCAGAGCCGGAGCTGTGGCAAAGCTTGGAATAGCCAGGAAGATCGGTGACAGGAACAGGGCAACCAAAAACAGGATACCGGTTGTCATAGCAGTCAGACCGGTTTTTCCGCCTTCCGCAACACCGGAACTGGACTCTACGAAACTGGTAACGGTGGAAGTACCAAGCATAGAACCTGCTACCGTACCGATAGCATCCGCCATCAGGACACGGCCTACGCGAGGAAGATTACCGTCCTCATCCAGCAGATCTGCTTTTTCGGCAACACCGATAACAGTACCGATGGTATCGAACATATCTACAAACAGGAATGAGAATACGATAACAACGAACTCAGATACATGAGAACCGATCCATGCGAAATCAAATTTGCAGAAAGTTGATGAGATGGACGGCGGGATGAAGGAAGAAGCACTCAGAGACGGAATCAGAGAGGCTGCCCCAGCATCCGGATCTACTACATACCAGCCTGTCAGCTGAGCAATGATTCCCAGAACCCAGGTGATCAGGATACCCCAGAGAATAGATCCTTTTACATTATAGTGATTCATCACAGCAATCACCAGGATACCGATCAGGCACAGAGCAACTTCCGGTCTTCCGAAGTTACCGAGTGCAACCAGTGTGGAGTCATCAGATACGACAACACCGGCACCCTTAAGACCAACAAATGCGATAAACAGACCGATACCGGATGTAATACCGTATTTCAGGTTCTCAGGGATTGCGTTGACGATTGTTTCACGCAATTTGAAAAATGAAAGAATAATGAAAATGATACCCTCTACCAGTACAGCAGCCAGTGCGATCTTCCAGGGATCATCGATTCCCTGCAGCTGTCCAAGACATACTGTATAAGCAAAGTAAGCATTCAGCCCCATACCTGCAGACAGTGCGATCGGATAATTTGCCCAGAACGCCATAATAAAGGTTGCCAGTGCAGAGGCCAGTGCGGTAGCTGTGAAGACGGCTCCGCTGTCCATTCCTGAAGCACTTAACATGTTAGGGTTAACTGCGAGTATATACGCCATGGTAAGAAATGTGGTAATACCGGCCATCACTTCTGTTTTTACCGTGGTGTTATGCTCTTTCAGTTTAAAGAGTTTTTCCATGGTTTGTTTCCCTCCTCTGATTAAATGGTAAAATTATAAAAACTCTATTAAGATTGTAATGGATTGCCTCCCGGTTTGTCAACGCGGACTTCCCAAAAAGGTGGGAATACGCTATAATGAGCATAATTCTAATATAAATGAGGCAACTGTAAATAAAACAGATATAACGGTTCGGTATTTTCGCAGTTACGAACCAATAGCTACGGAACCGTTGCAAACAGACAATCTAAGTGACAGCAGAAAGTGAGGAAATTCTATGAAATTTACGAAAATGCAGGGTATCGGAAATGATTATGTATATGTAAACTGTTTTAAAGAAAAGGTTGAAGATCCCGGAGAAGCAGCGATCAAAGTCAGTGACCGTCATTTCGGAATCGGTTCTGACGGACTGATTCTGATCAAACCATCCGAGGTGGCAGATTTCCAGATGGATATGTACAACGCAGACGGTTCCCGTGGAGCGATGTGTGGAAACGGAATTCGTTGTGTGGCGAAATACGTATACGATTACGGTCTGACAGACAAAACATCTGTCTCTGTGGAGACGGCAAGCGGCATCAAGTATCTGGATCTGACCGTGGAAAACGGGAAAGTGGTGCTGGTAAAAGTTAATATGGGCGCACCGATCCTCGAAGCCGCAAAAATCCCGGTAGTTTCCGAAAAAGAACAGGTGATCAATGAACCCCTTCTGGTAGACGGAAAAGAATATCGCATCACCGGCGTATCAATGGGTAACCCACATGCGATCACATACATTGACGATGTAAAAGGATTAGACATCGAAAAGATCGGTCCGAAGTTTGAGTTCCATCCGGCTTTTCCTGACAGGGTAAATACAGAATTTGCGAAGGTGCTGGATGATCATACCGTAGAAATGCGGGTGTGGGAACGTGGTTCCGGAGAGACACTGGCATGTGGAACAGGTGCCTGTGCGGTAGCTGTGGCTTCGATTCTGAACGGATATGTGAAAGAAGAGGAAGTGACAGTGAAACTGCTCGGCGGGGATCTGAAGATTTACTGGGATCGGGAAGAAAACCTGGTATACATGACTGGACCGGCAGCGGTTGTGTTTGACGGGGAGATCGAACTGTAAAAAGAGAATAAAGGTTGCTAAAGCGGACGGGAGCGGCTGGAGTTTCTTGTCCGGGCAACGTGGACAGGGGAACTTTGAACTAATCCCTAACTGCGACTAAGACTCTCGCGAGAGCGCTCGAGCCTAAGTCTCCGTAAGGGCTGGATTTCAAAGCTTCCCCTAACCGCCCACAAAGTGTTGCCCGGACAAGAAACTCCAGCCGCTCCCTGAGCGTTAGCAAAGGGGGAAGTGAGGATGTGTGGGGAAGGGTGTTGGAAGAAAATAAATAGAGCATAGGTTTAAACGTAGTACAAGAAAAGTACATATCTCTGTTTTGAAGTGTAAAGATAGTAAGATACATTAAGAATTAAATCATGCAGAATAAGATAAATAAGAACAGGCAGATGAGTAAAGCAAGAAAATGTAAAAACAATAGCCAGAAAATACAGAGGGCTAAAAGATTAAACTGAAAGCGGAGGAATAATAGTTGATTTTTAAAGAATATTTAGATAAAGAGATTCAGTCCCAGCCAACACACAGCGAGAGGGATCGGGGGTCCCGGGGGCAACAACACTTTTTGGGCGGTTAGGGCAAGCTTTGAAATCCGACACTTACGGAGACTTTCGCTTGGGTCAGCTGACCCAAGCGAATATAGTCGCAGTTAGTGGCTAGTTCAAAGTTGCCCTGCCCAAGTTGTTGCTCCCGGGACCCCCGATCCCTCTCGCGTCCCCTTGAGAAAACTATCTACAAATCTTACATTACAACAACGGAATATTATGCTCCTCCGCCAGTTTCACCGTCTCCTCCGGCCATAACGAACAGTGAACCTCTCCGATATGAGCCTTCCGCAGATAAAACATACAGATACGGGACTGTCCGATACCGCCACCGATCGTAAACGGCAGTTCATCATTCAAAATAGCCCTCTGGAAATCCATTTCCGCACGTTCCTCACAGCCACAAACCTCCAGCTGATGCTTCAGAGCAGCTGCATCCACACGGATACCCATGGAAGAAAGCTCCAGAGCGATATCCAGAACCGGATAATAAACGATGATATCACCGTTCAGCTCCCAGTCATCATAGTCCGGTGCACGACCGTCGTGTGGTTCGCCGGATGCCAGCATCTTACCGATCTGCATGATGAACACGGCACCTTTTTCCTTCACAATCTTATATTCACGATCCTTGGGAGAAAGAACAGGATACATATCTTCAAGTTCCTGGGAAGTGATAAAGAAAATATCCTTCGGAAGAATCTCTTCGATATAATCATACTGAATTGCCATGTATTTTTCAGTCTTCTTCAGTGCAGAATAAACGGTGCGGACAACATCTTTTAAGGTGTCCACATTACGCTCTTCCCGTGTAATGATCTTTTCCCAGTCCCACTGATCCACATAGATAGAATGGATATTGTCGGTATCTTCATCACGACGGATGGCAACCATATCGGTATACAGTCCTTCTCCATGTGCAAAACCATACTTTTTCAGTGCATAACGTTTCCATTTTGCAAGAGAATGTACGATCTCAGCTTTCTGATCCGGCGATTCCTTGATATCGAAGGTAACCGGGCGTTCTACGCCGTTCAGATTATCGTTCAGACCGGATGAAGGATCTACAAAAAGCGGTGCGGACACACGCAGCAGATTCAGGCGGTCAGAAAGGGTTTTCTGAAAAAAGTCTTTTACGGTCTTAATACCAACCTGTGTATCGTGAAGCGACAATGCAGGCTGATAATTTTCCGGAATAATAAAATGTTCCATAACAATCCTCCTCAAATTTGAAAGGCATCCGGCTAAGAATCGCGGCAGACACCAACAACTCTTTACCCGTTTACCCAGATAGTATGGTAATATTATAGCAGAAAACCCCCCGAATACAACAATTGATTTTGCTATATCCATGCCAAACCCCCGCGGGATATTACCGGTGAACAGTAACCGGAATATCATGCATGTACCGTAAGGATCAATTCTTCCTTGTAACTTAACATCAATTGTGCTACTGTAGTAAGCAGAGTACGTCGGGAAAGGTCGGAAAACGGGATGGAACAGGAAAAAATACTTGTGGTTCTTCCGGTAAGAGAAGAACATAAAGAACGAATCAGAAATGCAGCACCGGATGCAAAGACAACGTACTGCCTGGAAGCAGTGGTGACAAAAGAACAGGTGCAGGATGCAAATATTATTATCGGAAATGTGAAACCGGAATTCTTAAAAGATTCCCGGAATCTGCGCTGGATACAGTTAAATAACGCCGGAACAGAAGGATTTTGTCTACCGGGAATCCTGCCCAAACAGGCACAGCTGACCAATGCAACCGGAGCCTACGGAATGGCGATTTCTGAGCATCTGATCGCGATGCTGTTTGCTCTGCAGAAACGCCTGGACATTTACCATGACCAGCAAACAGACCACCGCTGGGAAAAACAGACCCATATGATGGTCACAGAGGGAAGCCATGTTCTGGTGATCGGCCTTGGAGATATCGGAACGACATTTGCAAGAAAAATGAAAGTACTGGGTGCACATGTGACCGGCATCAGAAGGAGCCAGAAACCAAAACCGGAGTACGTGGATGCACAATACACAATGGAAGCCCTGCCGGAACTGTTGCCGCAGGCAGATATCGTGGCAATGAGCCTTCCGGGATACAGCGATACCAAAGGTGTGATTGGAGAAAAAGAATTACAGTTGATGAAATCGAACGCAATTTTGTTAAATGTAGGTCGCGGAACCGCCATCGACAGTCTGGCACTTGCAAAAGCACTGCAGGGGCGAAGCATTTACGGCGCAGGTCTGGACGTCACCGATCCGGAACCACTTCCGGAAGATCACCCGCTGTGGGATGCTCCGCACTGTATCATTACCCCGCATGTGTCCGGTGGATATGCACTGCCGGAGACACTCGAGAAGATTCTGAATCTTTCGATTGAGAACCTGGAACGTTACGAAAAAGGCGAAGCCCTTCACAATATCATTGACTTTTCTACTGGATATGTGAAACGGTAAGACAGGCGTTCGGAAAATTGCATAAAAAATAAAACAAAAAAAGAGAAGAATTTTCAGGGTTCTTCTCTTTCCTTTTGCAGATAACCGTGCTATACTGTTGTCTACAAAATGTTGTTTTGAAAATTAGAAAAAACACTATATATAGTAGCAAGGAGTGGAAACAATGGTATATATTATCAAGAAGGATGGCACAAAAGAAGAGTTCGATGCCAATAAGATCAAGCGTGCGGTCAATAAATCGGCAGGTCGTGTCATGTATCGTTTTACCGATGACGAGATCAATTTTATCTGTAAATATGCGACCGACCGTGCAGAAGCCATGTCCAGAGAACGCAAGGGCGGAAAGATCATGATCCAGGATATGCACAACATCGTGGAGGGCGCTCTGGAACAGGTGAACCCGGCAGTAGCAAAAAGCTATCGTGATTACCGGAATTATAAAGTAGACTTTATTCATATGATGGACGAAGTCTACACGAAAAGCCAGTCCATCCGTTATATCGGAGATAAGAGCAACGCCAACACCGACAGTGCACTGGTAGCAACAAAACGAAGTCTGATCTTTAACGAGCTGAACAAAGAATTATACAGAAAATTCTTTATGAACCGGAACGAACTGCAGGCATGCAAAGATGGTTATATTTACATCCACGATCAGTCTGCGCGTCTGGATACAATGAACTGCTGTCTGTTTGATGTGGGATCTGTTCTGCGTGGTGGATTTGAGATGGGAAATGTCTGGTACAACGAGCCGAAGACCCTGGACACCGCATTTGACGTTATGGGTGATATCATCCTCAGTACCGCAGCACAGCAGTACGGCGGATTTACCGTACCGGAAGTAGACAAGATCCTGTCTCCGTATGCACAGAAAAGCTATAACAAATATTATGAAGAATTCCTGAAATATTCCGATCCGTCCTGGGAAGGAAGAGAAGAAAAGGGTCGTGTATATGCCTGGGAAAAAGTCTGCCGTGACTGTGATCAGGGATGGCAGGGAATTGAATATAAATTAAATACCGTTGGTTCCTCCCGTGGCGACTATCCGTTTGTTACTGTGACACTGGGACTGGGAACGGGAAGATTTGAAAAAATGATCTCAAAATCTCTGCTGAAAGTCCATATGGGCGGACAGGGAAAAGCCGGACATAAAAAACCGGTACTGTTCCCGAAGATTGTGTTCCTGTATGATGAAGAGATCCATGGAGATGGAAAAGAATGTGAAGATGTCTTTGAGGCAGGTGTTGCCTGCTCTGCAAAAACCATGTATCCGGACTGGCTGTCCATGAGTGGCCAGGGATATATTTCCAGCATGTACAAAAAATATAAAAAAGTAATCAGCCCGATGGGGTGTCGTGCCTTCTTAAGTCCGTGGTATGAGCGTGGCGGTATGGAACCGGCAGATGAAAACGATGTGCCTGTCTTTGTCGGTCGTTTCAACATCGGTGCGGTCAGCCTGCATCTTCCGATGATCCTGGCAAAAGCCCGTGCAGAGAACACAGATTTTTATGAAGTTCTGGATTTCTATCTGGAGATGATCCGCGGACTGCATAAGAGAACATACGATTACCTTGGTGAGATGCGTGCTTCCACGAATCCGCTGGCATACTGTGAGGGCGGTTTCTACGGAGGCCATCTGAAACCATCCGATAAGATCCGTCCGTTACTCCGTCCGATGACAGCCTCCTTCGGTATCACAGCACTGAACGAACTGCAGGAACTTTACAATGGTAAATCCATTGCCGAAGACGGAGAATTTGCACTGGAAGTGCTTCGTTATATCAATGATAAGATTAATGTATACAAAAAAGAGGATCAGATCCTGTATGCAATTTACGGAACACCGGCTGAGAGCCTTTGCGGTCTGCAGGTAGAGCAGTTCCGCAAGATGTACGGTATCGTGCGCGGGGTATCCGACCGTCCGTATGTGAGCAACAGTTTCCACTGCCACGTAACTGAGGATATTACTCCTATCCAAAAACAGGATCTGGAAGGAAGATTCTGGGAACTGTGCAACGGTGGTAAGATCCAATATGTCAGATATCCGATTTCCTACAATGTACATGCTATAAAAGCACTGATCCGTCGGGCGATGAATCTGGGTTATTATGAGGGTGTGAATCTGTCGCTGGCCTACTGCGACGATTGCGGACATCAGGAGCTCGAGATGGATGTCTGCCCGGTCTGCGGTTCCAGAAACCTGACCAAGATCGACCGTATGAACGGATACCTGTCCTACAGCCGTGTTCACGGAGATACCCGTCTGAACGATGCCAAGATGGCGGAGATCGCGGACAGAAAGTCAATGTAAAAACATCAGAAATAATATAGAAATAATATGATAAGAAGAAATCCGTAAAATTCTGATCAGAAATCAGTTGTTTTACGGATTTTTTCTTTGTATTTGCAACCTGGTGCCTGACAGTATCCAAAGAAGGGCAGGGAGGAATAAATTCTGCGCATCACGAAGCGCGTTACAGGAAACGGAGTGCACAATAACAACAAATATACAGAAAACAAAAGGTGTATCTGTGAAGTATATAGACAAAATCCACAGGATTCTTTATACTTGATATAGATGTGTAGACAGGAGGATATCAGTATGGGGGAAAAGAAGATACAGCTTCAGAGAGGAGAAAGTATACATGGGTAGAAAAAGAAAACCAAAGATGGAATACCGTTATTATGAAATTCCGGCAGGAAGTCCGGTGCTTGCTCTTTTGGGGGATAAATGGGTGCAGAATTACGGAAGGGAGGTTGATTACCTGCATTTTCACAATCATCTGGAAGTTGGATTTTGCTATTATGGGGAAGGTACCGTTACTTTTAAAGAAGAAGACATTCCCTTTGACAGCAATATGTTTACAGTGGTACCGAAGAACTTTCCTCATACTACAAACTCTACGGGAGACAGTCTCAGTTACTGGGAGTGGCTGTTTATTGATGCGGACAAATTTCTGAGGGAAGTTTATAAAGACAATCCCAGGATGGCACAGAAAGTGATCGATCGGGTGAATAAAAGAGCACATTTTGTGCGTGTTCAGGATAAACCCCAGATCGGAGCACTGGTGCAGCAGATCATTGTATGCATGCGGGAACGAAAGGAATTCTATCTGGAAGAAGTGAAAGGACTGACCCTGGCTTTTCTTTTGCAGGTGGCAAGGTGGAATCGGGAGGAAGCGGAAAAGACAGAATTCGAGGCAGGAATCACCAGTCTGATCACACCGGCGATTAGCTATATCAGCGAATATTGTGACCGTCCGATCAAGGTGGAGGAACTGGCTGCGATGTGCCATATCAGTGAAACACATCTGCGGAGGGTATTTCATGACTGTATGCAGATGTCACCTGTTGAGTATATTAATTCGGTTCGAATTCGCACAGCATGTAGGGAACTGAAGCGTACAAACGATACGGTGGGAGATATTGCCGTACGATGTGGATTCACCACGTTGTCCACGTTTAACAGGAATTTTCACAGGATTATGGGCATTTCACCACAACAGTGGAGAAAAGATCCGGAGCATTATGAACGTGAATTGTTGAATTATAATATAAAAGCCGAAAAAGGATGGTGAAAATCGTCAAAAACACCTTAAATGGTTGAAAATGCATAAAATGCTGTTGAATATGAGTACACATGCAGGAAAAGTATGGTATAATGTGTACATAATGATTCACAGAAAGTTCAAAAACTGTACACATTCACTAATGGGAAAAGCGAGTGAGAGATGCCGGTTTTTGGCAGAGTGAACAAATACATATCAGGAGGATATACATTTATGAAAAGAAAAATTGTAGCAGTTGTATTAGCTTCCACAATGGTATTCGGAATGACAGCTTGTGGCTCTTCAGGAGCAAGCGATTCCTCAAGCACAGGAAGCGACGCAGCAACAGACGACACAGCAACAGATGACGGTTCAGAAGATGCAAACGTTACAGAAGGAAGTTCTGATGATGAAAACACACTGACTGTTTGGACATGGGATCCGAACTTCAACATCTATGCAATTGAAAAAGCAGCAGAGATTTATGCAAAAGATCATCCTGGATTCAAAGTAGACGTAAGCGAGATCAAATCCGACGATATCGAAACAAGACTGACAACAGCTGTTTCTGCCGGAGATCTGAGCACACTGCCTGACATTTTCCTGATGCAGGATAACTCCTTCCAGAAATATGCTACCAACTATCCGGACATCTTCACAGACCTGACAGATTCCGGAATCGACTTCAGCCAGTTCTCACAGGCGAAAGTTGCTTACTCCACACTGGATGGTAAGAACTATGGTGTCCCGTTTGATAACGGTGCTGTTATCGAGTGCCTGCGTACCGATATGCTGGAACAGGCAGGATACACAATTGATGATTTCACAGACATTACATGGTCTGATTTCATGGAAAAAGCAAAAGTTGTAAAAGAGAAAACCGGACAGCCGATCCTGACATCTCAGGCTGGCTCACCTGACCTGGTAATGGAGATGCTGCAGTCCTGTGGACAGTCTCTGTTCAACGAAGACGGATCCGTTAACATCAAAGACAACAAAGCTCTGAAACCAATCCTGGAGATCTATCAGCAGATGGTTGCAGACGGAACAATAGTAGAAGTTACTGACTGGGATCAGTACATTGCATCTATCAACAACGGCACAGTAGCTGGTGTTATCAACGGATGCTGGATCATGGCTTCTATCGTAGCTAACGATGAGCAGTCCGGACAGTGGGCAATCACAAATATGCCGAAACTGGATGGCGTTGACGGAGCTACTAACTACTCCAATAACGGTGGTTCTTCATGGGTAATCAGCTCTAACTGCCAGAAACAGGATCTTGCAATTGACTTTATGAAATCCACATTTGCTGGAAGCACAGATCTGTACGATGACATCATCTCCAAAGGAGCTCTGGCAACATGGGCACCAGCTGGCGATACAGATGTATATGCTCAGCCTGTAGAATTCTTCAGCAATGAAGCGGTTTATGCTAAGATCGTAGATTTTGCTACAAAGACTCCTTCCAATATCACTGGTCCATTCTACTATGATGCTCGTGATGCTGTAGGTGTTGCACTGTCCAATATCATCCAGAGTGGTGCAGATATGGACGATGAAATCGCAACCGCACAGGATACTGTAGAATTTAATATGGGTGGCTGATTCAGCTGAACAGTTAAAAACCAAGAAGTGAAAAATAAATAAGAAGAGGGTCTGCTTCGAAAAAAGCGGAGCAGACCCTCTCTTTCTAAGAAATCTCCAAAAGAAAGGAAGGATGGATTTCATGAGCAATCAGAAGAAAAAAGGATTGACACTGGCAAAGAAACACAACCTGACCGGTTGGGCATTCTTACTTCCTGCAACCCTGTTGATTGGCTGGATGAGTTTTTATCCGATGATTCGGGCGTTCATCCTGTCATTACAGACGGGCATGGGTGTAAACCTGAGCTTTAATGGCTTTGCAAACTATGCACGTATTTTAAAAGACCCAACGTTTAAACAGACATTATTTAACACATTCTTATACCTGATCGTTCAGGTGCCGATTATGCTGGTGCTGGCGCTGATGTTTGCATCTATGCTGAACAACAAGGATCTGAGGTTTAAGGGCCTGTTCCGTACATGTATTTTCTTACCATGTGCGACATCTCTGGTTTCTTACGCTATGATCTTCCGTTCTCTGTTTGCAAATGATGGTTTCATTAACATGGTTCTGCGTAATTTGGGTATGTCACCGATCATGTGGTTTGGTAATGCATGGACAGCCCGTGCCGTTATCATCATCGCTCTGGTGTGGAGATGGACAGGATACAACATGGTATTCTATTTGTCCGGTCTGCAGAATATCGAATATTCTGTATACGAAGCAGCGAAGATCGATGGCGCAAGTCCGATGCAGTCATTCTTCAAGATTACTGTACCACTTCTGAAACCGACCATCCTGCTGACAGCCATTACATCTACGAATGGTACCCTGCAGCTGTTTGATGAGTCCCTGAACCTGACAAATGGTGGTCCTGGTAAATCTACTATGACAATGTCTCATTATATTTACAACATCTCCTTTAAGCAGAGCCCGAACTTCGGTTATGCTGCGGCGATGTCTATCCTGATCCTGATCATGGTTGCTATTCTGGCAATACTTCAGATGAAAGTAGGTGACGAACGATAATGGGTAAAGGTAAAAAATTCTTCATGTATCTTATACTGTCAATCGCGTCAATTGTTTCTGTGTTTCCACTGTACTATATGTTCTGTGCATCTACAAACAAGAGCGTTGACGTTATTGCAGGTAAACTGATTCCGGGAACGTATCTGATTGAAAACTACAAAGCACTGATCGCGAACCAGAATTTGGGACTGGCCCTGTGGAATTCCTTCCGAAATGCAACGGTTCTGACTGTCCTGTGTCTGCTGATTTGTTCCATCGCCGGTTATGGCTTTGAGATCTATCACGATAAAGGAAAAGACGTTGTATTTACCATCCTGCTGACTGCTATGATGATTCCTTTTGCAGCCATCATGATTCCGATGTTCCGTATGTTCTCTACTTTGAAAATGGTAAATACCATGGGTGCATTCATGCTTCCATCCATTGCAACTCCGTTTATGATCATGATGTTCCGTCAGGCATCCAGATCTTTCCCTCATGATATCATTGAGGCAGCAAGAATCGATGGTCTGAGTGAAGTTGGTATCTTCTTCCGTATGTTCATTCCTACTATGAAATCTACATACGCTGCAGCTATCATCATCACATTCATGGGTGCATGGAATAACTATCTGTGGCCAAAGGTAATTCTGCAGAATAAAGATGCGATCACCATGCCGATGCTGGTTTCTAACCTGTTAAGTGGCTACACCGTAGATTATGGTATGCTGATGTTAGGTGTATTTATCTGTACAATCCCGACAGCAATTATCTTCTTTGCTTTCCAGAAGAGCTTTACAGAAGGTATCACAGGTGCTGTTAAATAATAAAAAAGTAGCTGTGCATATGTTGAATGGTTATGTATAAGTAAATTAAGGCGGATATTTATAGTATATGAATATCCGCCTGTTTTTTAGCAAGAATTGAAAAATAGGAGGAAAAAACAGAATGGGTACTTTCAATTACGATTTAGTAAAAGATCCTACGTATTTTAACGACAACCGTGTGGCTGCTCATTCAGACCACAAATATTACGCTTCTGTGGAAGCGATGGAACAGGATGTGGATAACTTCCGTCACAGCCTGAATGGACTGTGGAAATTCCATTACGCAAAAAATTACAACTCTACGATCCCGGGATTTGAGAAAACAGAATATTGTTGCAAATCATGGGATGATATCCGTGTACCGGCTCATATTCAGATGGAGGGATATGATGTACCGCAGTATGCAAATGTACAGTACCCGTGGGAAGGAAGAGAAGAAGTAGAACCGGGTCAGATTCCGGAGAGATTCAATCCGGTTGCTTCTTATGTGAAATATTTTGAAGTTCCGGAAGAGATGGAAGGCAAAAAAGTATTTATCTCTTTCCAGGGTGCAGAAAGTGGTATCGCTGTATGGCTGAACGGTAACTTTGTAGGATACAGTGAAGATACCTTTACACCGTCCGAATTCGAACTGACTCCTTATCTGAAAGAAGGAGAAAACAAACTGGCGGCTCAGGTCTTCAAATGGACCAGCAGCAGCTGGTGTGAGGACCAGGATTTCTTCCGTTTCTCAGGTATCTACCGTGATGTCTATCTGTATGCGATCCCGGAAGTCCATGTATCTGATGTGAAGATCCAGACACTTCTGGACGATACCTTCACCAAAGCGGATCTGGTGATCGATACCAAAGCTACCAAGGCCGGAAAAGTAAAAATCACCTTATCCAAAGATGGAAAAAAACTGCAGAGTGTAGAAGAGACACTGGCAGAGGAGTCTCAGTATGTGATGAAAGTGGAGAATCCTGAACTGTGGTCTGCAGAATCTCCTGTATTATATGATCTGTTACTGGAAGTGATGGATGAGAACGGACAGGTGACAGAAGTGATCCCTCAGAGAGTGGGCTTCCGTCGTTTTGAGATGAAAGATTCTATCATGATGCTGAATGGTAAGAGAATCGTCTTCAAAGGTGTTAACCGTCACGAATTCAGTTCTGTATCCGGTCGTGTGGTATCCAGAGAAGAATTGATCAAAGATCTGGTGACCATGAAACAGAACAATATCAATGCGATCCGTACCTGCCATTATCCGGATGCGGTCGGCATCTATGAACTGTGTGACGAATATGGTATCTACATGATCGCAGAGTGTAATCTGGAGAGCCACGGAAGCTGGGACATCAGTGCAGAACAGACCGGTGACTTCAGCAAAGTCGTACCATGTGACCGTCCGGAATGGATGGATATGATGCTGGATCGTGTCAATTCCATGTATCAGAGAGATAAGAACCATCCGGCGATACTGATCTGGTCCTGCGGTAATGAGGCATTTGGCGGAAAAGTAATCTACGAGATGTCACAGCTGTACCGCAAGATGGATCCGAACCGCCTGGTACATTATGAAGGTGTCTACCACGATAGAAGATACAACGATACCAGTGATATGGAAAGCCAGATGTATCCGTCTGTAGAAGCCATCAAAGAATTCCTGGAAAAAGACAGAAGTAAACCATTTATCTGCTGCGAATACACTCATGCAATGGGTAACTCCTGCGGAGGCATGCACAAATATACAGATCTGACGGATACCGAGCCGTCCTACCAGGGTGGATTTATCTGGGATTACATCGATCAGTCCATCTACAAAAAAGACCGTTACGGAAAAGAATTTCAGGCATACGGCGGTGACTTCAATGATCGGCCATGTGACTACAACTTCAGCGGAAACGGTATCGCATACGGCGGAGAAAGAGACGCATCTCCGAAGATGCAGGATGTGAAATTTAATTATCAGAACATTTCTGCCAAAGTGGAAAAAGACCAGGTAACCATCGTCAACAAGAACCTGTTTATCAACACAGATAGCTTTGACTGCTTCGTAGTACTTGCAAAAGACGGAAAAGAAGTAAAAGAAGTTCCGATGGAAACTCATGTAGCTCCTTTGAGTGAAGAGACCGTAAGCCTGCCGATTCCGGTACAGACTCTGCCGGGTGAATATGCAGTTACTGTATCCTTCCGGCTGAAAGAAGATACCGTATGGGCAAAACGTGGTCATGAAGTGGCATTCGGACAGGGTGTCTACAAAGTAGAAGCACCTACAAAAGCTGTAAAACCTGCAAGATTTGAAGTGATCAGATCCGGTCATGACTTTGGTGTTCGCGGTGAAAACTTCGATGTGCTCTTCTCTTACCTGAATGGCGGTCTTGCTTCTTACCGTTACGGTGGAGTGGAGATGATCCAGATGATCCCAAGACCAAACTTCTGGCGTGCACCGGTTGACAACGATAACGGAAGCCTGATGCAGATGCGCTGCGGACAGTGGAAACTGGCATCCATGTATCTGTCTCACAAATATCCAACCGGAGGACATTATCCGGGAATGCATATCCCTGAGATCGAAGTTCTGGATGACAGTGCAAAGATTACATTTACTTATGCAATGCCAACGACTCCGGCAACCGAGTGCAAACTGAGCTATCAGGTATATGGAGACGGAAGCATCCGCACTACACTGACTTATGATCCGGTAGAGGGTCTGGGCGATATGCCGGAATTCGGTGTTATGTTCAAGTTCGATGCAGATTACGACAATGTAACCTGGTACGGCATGGGACCGGAAGAAACCTATGTGGACAGATGTGAAGGCGCAAAACTGGGTATCTACAGGAACAAAGTGGAAGATAATATGGCAAAATACATGGTTCCGCAGGAATGTGGAAATAAGGTTGGTGTACGTTGGGCATCCGTAACAGACCGAAAAGGCAGAGGAATGCTGTTTACCGGTGATGCTATGGAATTCTCCGCACTGCCATATACACCACACGAGATGGAAAATGCGATGCATCCATTTGAGCTGCCACAGGTACACTACACGGTAGTACGTGTATCCAAACAGCAGATGGGTATTGCCGGAGATGACAGCTGGGGAGCAAAACCACTTCCGGAATACCTGATCAAAACCGATGAAAAGATGGAATTTACATTCACATTCAAAGGAATCTGATGAAAATTACAAATAAATAATTAAATGAAAGGAAGTAACTTTTCAGTAGCCACTATCCCGCGAGATGTTTTGACATGAATATGTCAAAATCTCGAGACATACAAGCAAAAATGTCATCACCGCAGGTGATTTACGCGAGCAACGAGTCAAAGTCCGTGCTTGCACGGAACCTTGAGGAGTGCCGCGATAACGATAAAAACTCGCAAAGCGTGTTTTTATCGTTCAAATGCATTTTTGCTCGTAACTGTGAAGGCACTGAACAGTTACGAAAGGAAAAGCCTTTCTCCTTGAAGTGAAGGGAGAAAGGCTTTTCCGGTAATACAGGAGAAGAACATATGGCGAGAGAAGTAAATTTTGGAAAAATGCTCCACGGTGGAGATTACAATCCGGAACAGTGGCTTCACAGCCCGGAGATTCTGGAAAAGGACATCGAATATTTTAAAAAAGCGAAAATCAATGAAGTGTCCCTGGGTATATTTTCCTGGGCAGTACTGGAACCGGTAGAGGGAGAATTTCATTTTGAATGGATGGAAAAGATCATTGACCGTCTGTATGAAAATGGTATTTCTACAATTCTTGCCACCCCGACCGGAGCAAGACCAAGATGGATGGCACAGAAGTATCCTGAGGTACTTCGTGTAGATGCCAGCCGTCACAGAAATCTGTATGGAGAAAGACATAACCACTGTTATACATCTCCGGTATACAGAGAAAAGACAAGAATTATGAATACAAAACTGGCAGAAAAATTCAAAGATCATCCGGGTGTGATCGCCTGGCATATTTCCAATGAATATGGAGGAGAGTGTCATTGTCCGTTGTGTCAGGCGGCCTTTAAAAACTGGCTGAAAGACAAATATCAGACAGTAGATAAGATGAACCGGGCATGGGCAACCACATTCTGGAGTCACCGGTATCATGATTTTGATCAGGTAGACAGTCCTTCCCCGAGGGGAGACAGCTCTCTTCACGGCCTGAACCTGGACTGGAAACGGTTTGTGACCGATCAGACGGTAGATTTTGTAAAATGGGAGATCCGGGCGATTCGGGATGCAGGATCCGACAAACCGACGACTATCAATATGATGTACAATTTCCAGGGATTAAACTACCACAAATTTGCAGATGTGGTGGATTTTGTATCCTGGGATAATTATCCACAATGGCATAAGAAAGAAGAATACCTGACAGCTATGGATAATGGTATGCAGCATGATATTATGCGAAGCATTCAGAAAAAACCATTTTTGCTGATGGAGAACTGCCCATCGGCGACCAACTGGCAGTCCGTAAGCAAATTAAAGAAACCGGGAATGCTTCATGCAGCTTCCATGCAGGCTGTTGCCCACGGATCCGACAGTATTTTGTATTTCCAGCTTCGACAGAGCCAGGGTTCCTCTGAAAAGTTCCATGGTGCAGTGATCGATCATTATGGCAAGGATGATACCAGAGTATTTAAGGAGGTAACGGAAGTAGGAGAAAGTCTGGAAAGACTTCAGGAAGTTACCGGAGCGAAGAATCCCGCACAGGTGGCTGTGGTATATGACTGGGAGAACCGCTGGGCAATGGAAGACGCCCAGGGACCGAGAAATAAAGGACTGTTCTATAAGGAAACTGTGGAAAAATCCTATTACGCATTCCGAAAACAGGGACTGAATGTGGATATGATCGATATGGAGCAGGATCTGGATGGTTATAAAGTAGTAGCAGCACCTATGCTTTATATGTTCAGGGAAGGATTTGAAGAGAAGGTTCGTAAATACGTAGAAAATGGTGGAACCTTTATCCTGACTTACTGGTCCGGTATCGTAGACAGTACCGATCTGTGTTTCCTGGAGGGAACTCCCCATGGACTGATGGATGTGATGGGACTTCGCAGTACAGAGATTGACGGTTTGTACGATGGGGAATATAATAGAGGAGTACCGGTGAGGGGAAATGAGTTGTGCCTGACGAAAACCTATACCTGTAATCATCTTTGTGAACTGGTTAAGACTTCTACTGCACAGCCTCTGATGACCTACGAAACCGATTTTTATGCCGGTATGCCGGCACTTACCGTGAACCTTTTCGGAAAAGGAAAAGCATACCATGTCTGCGCAGACTTTGAACAGGGATTTTATGATGAAGTTTATCGTAAGATTGCAAAAGAAGCAGGCGTAAAACGTGTAGTTGCCCACATCCCGGAAGGCGTGGAAGTAAGTGTGCGCCGGAATCAGGATACAGATTATGTATTTGTACAAAACTTCAATCGTCAGCCGGTAGAAGTCAAGTTGCCTGTAGAACAGTATCCAGTATGGCTTGGAAAATATGATGGCACTATAGATCGGTTCGGCACCGTGGTATTAAAAGGAAAGGCAGGAGAAAAGGAATGATTCAAGAGAGCATTGTAAAACTGGTACAGTATGGACTGGCAACCGGTCTGGTAGAAAAGGAAGACAAGCGTTATACTACGAATAAAATTCTGGAATTACTGCAGATGGATGCAATCGATGAAGAATATGTAAAACAGATCATGGAGTCTGACGGAGCAGATCAGAGTGTGGTAGGTGAACTGGAAAGCATTCTGGGAGATATCTGTGACTATGCATATGAACATGGTCTGATGGAAGAAAACAGTGTAGGTTATCGCGACCTGTTTGACACAAAAGTTATGAGTCTTTTGGTAGACCGTCCAAGCAATGTGATCCGTCGCTTCTGGGAATTGTATAAAGAAGATCCGGTAAAGGCTACCGATGCACATTACAAATTCAGTCAGGATACCGATTATATCCGTCGTTACCGTATCGCAAAAGACATGAAATGGGTAGCACTGACCGAGTACGGTGATCTGGATATTACCATCAATCTGTCCAAACCGGAAAAAGATCCGAAAGCCATCGCAGCAGCAAAGCTGGCAAAACAGACATCATATCCAAAATGTCTGCTTTGCATGGAAAACGAAGGCTACGCAGGACGACTGAACCATCCGGCAAGACAGAACCACAGAATCATACCGGTAACCATCAACAACAGTGAGTGGGGATTCCAGTATTCTCCTTATGTATATTATAACGAGCATTGTATCGTATTCAATTCTCAGCATGTACCGATGAAGATCGAACGTGCAACCTTCGCAAAATTGTTTGACTTTGTAAAACAGTTCCCGCACTACTTTGTAGGATCCAATGCGGATCTGCCGATCGTAGGAGGATCGATCCTGAGCCACGATCATTTCCAGGGTGGACATTATGAATTTGCCATGGCGAAAGCACCGGTGGAAAAAGAAGTAGTGATCCCGGGATTCGAAGATGTAAAAGCAGGAATTGTAAAATGGCCGATGTCCGTCATCCGTATCAGCGGACCGGACACTGAGCGTCTGATCGAGCTGGCAGATAAGATTCTGTTAAAATGGAGAGGCTATACGGACGAAGAGGCATTTGTTTTTGCAGAAACAGACGGAGAGCCACACAATACCATCACGCCGATCGCAAGGAAGCGTGGAGATCTGTATGAAATGGATCTGGTTTTGAGAAATAATATTACTACAGCCGAGCATCCTCTGGGTGTATACCATCCACATGCAGAACTGCACCATATTAAGAAAGAAAACATCGGACTGATCGAAGTTATGGGTCTGGCAGTACTGCCGGCACGTCTGAAAGGAGAACTGGAAGGACTGTGCAAAGCAATTGTCGCAGGAGCAGATCTGAGAAAAGACGAGATTCTGGAAAAACATGCAGACTGGGTAGACGAACTGAAAGAAAAATATACGTTTACAGCAGAAAATGTGGAAGAAATTCTGAAAAAAGAGATCGGTATCGTATTCATGAAAGTTCTGGAACATGCAGGTGTATACAAATGCACAGAAGAAGGCAGAGCTGCATTCATGAGATTTATCAAGAGCCTGTAAACAGCCTGGTTAATTATAGAACGAAAAAAATGCACCCCCGGATTGACAAGTGTCTTCCGGGGGTGTATACTTGTCCTTGCGTGTAACACAAAGTAACTGTGGACATGCATTTTAATTGAATATCGAGCCAATAGAAGGTTGCAGGAAAGAAGGCATATGCCCGCCGAAGGAATAATACTCTCAGGTGTCCCAAAAAAGGACAGGACTGTAACCGGATGGCCCTCTGGAGAATCCCAAAGATGGGTGCCGAAGGTGAAAGCAGATCTGTGATCTGTGAATCTCTCAGGCAAAAGGACAGTGTGAAAGATACAAAAAAGAAAAGCGACATGTCGCAGTAGTTTTTGTATTTCGAGTGGATAATGAATAACAATTCTGAACAGAACCTGCAAAGGCGCAGAAAAGTTATGGAAGTATCAGGTCCCGGGGATTCCCTGGGACCTTTTTGGTTTACCGGAAATTGCTTTCCGGCAGAGTAAAAAACGCTCCGCATGGATGTGCCCGACACATTCTCCGGTATTGGCTTGAAACGTAAGAAAAAGTGAGGGAGAAGAAAAAACATGGAATTTGTTGCAAAAGTAGTTGAGTGTGTCAATACGTTTCTGTGGGATTATGCATTGCTGATCCTGCTTCTGGGAGCCGGTATCATTTACTCGTTCAGCCTGAAATTTATTCAGGTACGAAAGTTTGGTGCCGGAATGAAAGCATTGTTTGGTAATTTTTCGCTGCATGGAGGAAAAGGAGAAAATGGTCTCAGTTCCTTTCAAGCTCTGACAACAGCGATTGCCGCCCAGGTAGGAACCGGTAATATCGCCGGAGCAGCGACAGCGATTGCATCCGGAGGACCGGGCGCCATCTTCTGGATGTGGGTCAGTGCATTCTTCGGAATGGCTACCATCTATGCGGAAGCTGTTATGGCACAGCATACAAGAAAACTGGAAAACGGACACTATGTAGGAGGCCCGGTATATTATATAAAATACGTATTCAAGGGCGGATTTGGAAAATTCCTGGCAGGTTTCTTTTCTGTAGCTATCATCCTGGCCCTGGGATTTATGGGAAATATGGTACAGTCCAACTCTATCGGTGCAGCATTTAACAATGCATTCCATGTACCGAAACTGGCAGTGGGAATCTGTGTGGCAGTGATTGCCGGCATTATCTTCATTGGCGGTATCAAGAGAATCGCAAGCTTCACAGAAAAAATCGTTCCGATCATGGCGCTGTTATACATCATCGGCTGCCTTGTGATCCTGGTGATGCATCTTCCGGGGGTTGGAACCGCATTCAAAGATATTTTTGTGGGTGCTTTTGCACCACAGGCAATCGCAGGCGGTGCACTTGGTGTAACGGTTCAGAAAGCGATGCGTTTCGGTGTTGCGAGAGGACTTTTCTCCAACGAAGCAGGTATGGGTTCCACACCACATGCACATGCAACAGCGGAGGTTAAGGATCCGTGTGATCAGGGAATCATCGCAATGATGGGTGTATTTATCGATACATTTATTATTCTGACACTGACAGCTCTGGTTATCCTGTCCACCGGAGTACTTGGTAACGGACAGACAGGTTCTGAACTGGCACAGAGTGCATTCAACGTAGGATTCGGTAACTTTGGAAATATCTTTATTGCATTGTGTATGCTGTTCTTTGCCTTTACTACAATTGTCGGATGGTATTATTTCGGTGAAGTGAATGTTCGGTATTTGTTCGGAAATGGTGCAGTAAAAGTTTATGCAGTGATCGTTGTGATCTGCGTAATCATCGGATCCACATTGAAAGTAGATCTGGTATGGGATATGGCAGATATGTTCAATGGTTTAATGGTGCTTCCAAACCTGATCGCACTTCTTGGATGCCTGGCGGTTGTTCGCAAATTGACGAAAAAGAGCGAAAAAAGCAAAGAAAAATAATGGAATATAGACAAAAACATAAAAATCCGCTTTGGGGAAAGAAACCAAAGCGGATTTTTTTGAAATTGGTTAAATTGTACTTGATTTTTATAAAATAATGGTATAATATATAAACATGACGAAACAACATTTAAACAATACGTCAAAATCACCAGAAACAACAAGGAAAAGTGAATGGTATTGTATGAAATGTTCACGATAGTGGGGTGACAAACTATATAATGTCGTGAGCGAAACAAAAGATTCCGTAGTTATTATGACGAAACACAATATTAAGAAAAATTGTGAAGGAATGTAGATTTTCGTTCGTGTTCATACGGTAGGCGCCAGCAGAGTTTTTCTGAAAAAAGTAGTATGGACAGAAGGAAAATTTATATAGAGACAACGGAAGATTGACGAATATGATGTTGTCTGAGTTATTTTCAAGACCTAAAGGGAGGGAAAGAGATGAAAAGAAAAATAGTTGCAGTTTTAACAGCAGCTACGCTTGCAGTTGGTATGTTAGCCGGCTGTGGCGGCGGCGGAAGTGATTCCAGTTCCGGCGGATCTACAGATTCCAGTGGAACAACTTCTACAGATGACAGTTCAGGCGGAAGCGGAACAGCAGCATCTGAAGGTATTACTACAGAGGTAGGAACTCCTCGTTCTGAGACACTGATCGTTGAGTGTCAGTCCCCGACAGATGTACCTGGTCAGTTCAACAGCTACATGAAAGGTACCCAGATGGGATTCGGTATTCATCAGCTGATGAGTGCTCATCTGTGGGAAATGGATACCGCAAAAGGTGAACAGTGGGGCGAGATTGCTGATGGCATGCCTGAGTCCAATGATGATTTTACCGAGTGGACAGTAAAAGTTCGTCAGGGTATCAAATGGTCCGATGGTGAAGATGTAACAGCGGATGATGTTGTCTTCACTTTCAATATGATTAAAGAAAATGACGAAATCGGTGCCAGTGCAGCAACAAACCTGTACATTGATTCCGTAGAAAAAGTAGATGATTACACAGTTCTGTTTAAGATGAAAGAACCATTCCCGCGTTTCGTACAGAGATATGGTATCACTGTATGGGGAACTGATTACCGTATCGTTCCGGAACATATTTATTCAAAACAGTCCGACGTTACTACATTCAAGGATGAAGATCCTGTAGTAGCAGGCCCGTATACCGTAAAAGATTACGATTCACTGGGTGACTGGGTACTGTATGAACTGCGTGATGACTGGAAAGACAGCACACTTGGTGTTGCAGGATCCACTCAGTATGACTACGCAGAAGGAGCTACACCTCCGAAATACGTATGGTTCCGTACATTCGCAGACTCTACCACAAAACAGATGGCTATGATCAACAACGAAGTTGACCTGCTGTGTGAAGTAACACTGGAAGAGTTTGAAACCATGAAAGCTTCTAACGACAATATCAACTGCTGGTACAACGATTTCCCATATGCAAACCCAGACGATCCGGGTGCAAAAGGACTTACATTCTCACACGGTCAGGGCGCACCGTTTGACAATCCAGACTTCCGCTGGGGTATCTGTTTAGCACTTAATATTGATGAGATTTCCATGAACACGTTCTCCGGAGCAGGACGTGCGGCTCCGATCCCGTTAATGAACAATACACAGTTCCTGCAGGAAACCTACACAATCCCAATGCAGGATTGGCTGGAAAACTTCGAACTGGATCTTGGCGATGGAACAACCTTCAAACCTTATGATACCGGTTATGCAAAACGTATGGCTGATTCTCTGGGCATCGAAGGAACAGATGAAGAACTGATTACCATGTTTGGTGCAGGCTGGTGGAAACATGATGAAGAAGCAGCTACAAAACTGCTTGAAAAAGCCGGTCTGGAAAAAGTAAACGGTGTATGGAATTATGAAGGCAAACCTTTCACCTTTGAGATGAGCTATCTGGCAGATACTGAGTTCCAGGAAGCACGTGGTGTACAGGCAGCTTACAACCAGCTGACAAAATTCGGTTTCCAGTGTACAATTGCTTCTAAATCTTCCGCAACATGGGATGTAGATGGCGGACAGGGTAACTTCCAGATTGCTGGTTACTGGCCATCCGGCGGTATCCTGAAAGACTTCTACTCTGCAATCAGCGGATTTGACGGTGATCTGATCAAACCTGTAGGCGAAACTGGTTCAGGTCAGGGACTTCGTTGGAATAACGAAAAAGTTACAGAGATACTTCATGAACTTGCTAATACTGATCCGGAAAGTGATAGATCTTACGAACTGCATACTGAATTCCTTAAGGAATGTGTAACAGATATGCCGGAAATCAACTTCCTCTCTGGTACAAAATTCGTTCCGACCAACTCAACTTACTGGGAAGGTTATCCGAATGCGGACAACCCGTACAATGGTCCATGGTGGTGGTGGAGCTGCTTCAAATACATGCTTCCAAACATCACTCCTACACAGGCTTAATCCTTTAAGTCTTTAGGAACAGTAATAAAATGATGAAAAACAGCAAAAACTGACAGAGTTATTTGCTGAAATATCAGAAGGGACGGAGTTGTAAGAAAAACTTACGAGCCGTCCCTTTTGTGTAGAAATAGTAGTAAAGGAGTGCTGTGTATGAAATTTAAAAAATTCTTTCTGCAGCGAGTGCTTGCCTGGGCGCTGACTATCCTGATCGGTGTTACCTTTATCTTCTTCATTCCACGTATGTTTCCGTCAGATCCTGTTGAAAACATGATCGCACAGATTCAGTCACGTTCCGGTAACATGGATCCAGCTGAGATGGATGCCCTTCGTAGCAGTCTGCGTGTGCAGTTTGGACTTGATGGCTCGCTGCTGCAACAGTATGGATATTTCCTGTGGCATGGTCTGCTGCATTTTGACTTTGGTCCGTCACTGATGAGTTATCCGGAACCGGTAGGAAAGATCATTGGACGATATCTGCCATATACGTTGATGCTCTGTCTGACATCCACGTTTATTGCGTGGATCGTAGGTAACCTGATCGGTCTTCTGGCAGGATTTCGGAAAAATAAAACTTCATCCAAGATTCTGGAAGCAATTGCAATTTTTATCTACCCGATTCCTTACTTCCTGGTAGCGTTGATCTTACAGATTGTATTTGCATTTATATTAAAATGGTTCCCGTTGCAGGCAGTTATCAATACTAAAGGTGGATTTGGTCCTTGGATCGCTTCTGTGGTCAAGGCTTCTATCCTTCCGGGAATCTCACTGCTGTTACTTGGTACCGGATGGTGGATCATCTCCATGAAATCTCTGGCGAGTACCACAGCAGAAGAAGATTATGTACGTTATGCCCGTTTCCGTGGACTTTCCGAGTTCACCATTGGCAAGAACTATGTAATGCGTAACTCCATTCTGACCCAGATCACAGCACTGGCAATGAGCCTTGGTGGTGTCTTCGGTGGTTCCATCATGACCGAGATTATTTTCGGATACCCTGGAGTTGGTTCTCTGATTCAGGCCGCGATCCTGCAGTCGGATTATAATATGATCCTTGGTTGTATTACAATTTCCATCGTAGCGATTGCTTCAGCAACTTTAATTGTGGACCTGATCTACCCGTTCATCGATCCGCGAATCCGGTACGGCTGATAAGAGGGAGGGACAGACATGAAGAAATTTTGGAAAACAGCCAATTTTCGTTTAAAAGCAGGCTTGATTTCTACTTGCTTTTTCCTGATCATTGGATTCGTAGTATATTTTATCCCACATACAAATCCGTTTACCTATAATACATACCCGAATAATCTGGGAGTTTCTGCTGAACATTGGCTTGGCACCACCAGTATGGGACAGGATATTGTATGGTTGCTGATCGAAGCCATTCACAATTCTCTGATGATTGGTCTGATCGTAGCTACTATTGGTACTGTTGTGGGTGTTCTGGTTGGTCTGCTTGCAGGTTTTGCAGGCGGCGCGTTGGACAGAGTGCTGATGATTATCACGGATACTTTCGTAGTAATCCCGTCTCTGCCGATTCTGATCATGATGACTTCCCTGATGAAAGGAAGCTCCACTGTAATTGTTATGGCACTTGTTCTTGCGATGTTCGCATGGGCATGGCCAAGCCGTCAGATCCGTTCCATGGCTCTGACAATCAAAGAGCGTGACTTTATTCACACAGCACGTTTTTCAGGTGAAAGTACTTTACAGATCGTTGTAACGGAGATTCTTCCGTTCGCACTGTCCTGGTCACTTTCCAACTTTATGAATGCAACACTGAGTGCAATCGGTTCAGAATCCAGTTTGGCCGTTCTGGGTCTGTCACCGGGAAACCTGGTTTCTCTTGGTAACATGATTCAGTGGGCAAGAGGATACAATGCAGTCCTGGCTAAGAGATGGCTTTGGATCGGTTCTCCGATTGTTGCAACCGTTATCTTATTTGTTGGCCTGTTCATGCTGATTACAGGTTACAACGATTATCAGGCTAAGAAGAGAGGCAGGTGATAGGTATGCTGAAAATCGAGAATTTGTCAACGTCTTACAAGACAATAGACGGTGATGTACACGTACTCAAGGACATTAACTTTGAGATTAAAGACAATGAGATCTTCGGCATCGCAGGCGAGTCCGGATGTGGTAAAACCACCCTGCTGAACACTCTTTATGATATTGTTGACTATCCGTTGGTGATCGATCAGGGGCGTGTTGTTCTGGAAGGTGAAAAAGACGGAAAGAAATATTCATTCGAATCTGGAAAGATTCGTGACACCTGGTGGAACAATATCGCATATGTGCCACAGGCTGCACAGAGTGTTCTGAACCCGATCGTTCGTCTGAAGACACAGTTTCTGGATTCTATTCCCAAGGACCAGAAAAAAAATGAAAAACCGGAGGAAACTCTGGCAAGAGTTGCTGATTATCTGAAAGAACTGAATCTTTCCCCGGATGTTCTGGAGTCATTTCCATTCCAGCTGTCCGGTGGTATGAGACAGCGTGCGATCATTGCACTGGCAACTTTTATGTCCCCGGGTGTTGTTCTGGCTGATGAGCCGACAACCGCTCTGGACGTAGTTGTACAGAAGGGTATTCTTATGATGCTGATGCGTCTGCAGAAACAGTTAAAGAATACAATGATCATTGTAAGTCATGATATGGGTGTTCATTATCAGATCACAGACCGTATGGCGATCATGTATTCCGGTAGTGTTGCAGAGCTCGGTAAGACAGAAGATATCTTCAATGATCCGATTCATCCGTATACAAAGATGCTGGTAGATGCTCTTCCGCGTGTAGGCGAGGATGTACAGCGAGTTGGTATCGCAGGACGTCCGCCGGCACTGAAGAATCCGCCGCCAGGATGTCGTTTTGCACCTCGTTGTCCGCATGCTACGGACCGGTGCCGCAGTGAAGTTCCGAAATTCCGGGAAATAAGACCGGGTCGTTTCGCTGCGTGTCACTTATTAGAAGAGGAGGTGAAGACGAATGGCTGATAAATTATTGGAAGTAAAAGGCGTCAGCAAGATTTTCCGTGTAGGTGGTATGCTGCGTGGTAAAAAGCTGGTGGCTGTAGATAATGTTTCTTTATCTATCGATGATGATAAACCGGTAATCCTGTCTATCGTAGGCGAGTCCGGTTGTGGTAAATCTACTTTATGTAAGATGATTCTTCGTCTTCATAACCCGGATATGGGTGACATCGTTCTGGATGGAAAATCTTATGCAGATAAAAAAAGCTATGATCCAAAACAGTTCAAACTGGATGTACAGCCGATCTTCCAGAATCCATACGAATCTTTCTCAGCAAGAAAGACCGTAGATACTTACCTGTATAATACTGCTCTTCGTCTTGGCATCGCAAAGAACAAAGCAGAAGCAGATAAAGTTGTTGATGAAGCATTAAAGAGTGTTGGTATGTCTCTGGCAGTCGTAAAAGGAAAATATGCGACTCAGTTCTCAGGTGGAGAGCTGCAGCGTGTATCCATCGCGAGAGCCCTGATTACCCGTCCGAAACTGATCATCGCAGATGAGCCTGTTGCGGCAATCGATGCATCTATGAAGATGAATATCGTAAACCTCTTTAAAGAGCTGCGTGACAAATACAAAATCTCATTTATTTATATTACTCATGACCTGTCGACTGCATATTATGTATCCGATTATATCGCAACCCTGTATCGTGGCTGCCTGATCGAATACGGACCGGCAAAACAGATCATGGACAATCCGGCACATCCGTATACTGAACTTCTGATGAGTTCCGTACCTCGTGTCGGAGACAAATGGGAGAAAGAGATTGCCATGCCGGATATGGAAGGAAAAGAATACGCAGTGGAATACTGTAAGTTCGCTCCTCGTTGTCCGTATGCAACTGATGAATGTCGTCAGAAACGCCCGGATGCAACAGATATGGGCAATGGCCGTATGGTACTTTGCTGTCACCCTCTGTGTCAGCAGACAAAGGAAACATAAGATAAGCTTGTAAAACATAAAAAGGCTGCCGCCTTCGAAACTTGTGAGAGTTCCGGGGGCGGCAGCCTTTTGCTTTACGGGAAATTGCTTTCCTGTAAAGTAAAAAACGCTCCGCGAGGATGCACCAAGGCACATTCTTTGTTTAGGGCTGTTTTAGTTTTAGCAACAATTAATCATGGAAAAGCCTTTTTCAGACACGCTCTAGGAAATTGATAATAAAAACTCCCGAGGATTCCGATGTTTGGGGAATCCCCGGGAGTTTTGTGCTCTCAGATTATTTCAAAAAGTTCGAATGTCCGGAAGATTAGAACAGACCTGTGATCTTTCCGGTCTCGTCTACATCGATCTTCTCAGCAGCCGGTACTTTCGGCAGACCAGGCATGGTCATGATCTCACCGGTCAGGGCTACGATGAAGCCTGCACCTGCGGAAATCTTCAGATTTCTTACGGTTACTTCAAAGTCTGTCGGTGCACCCAGTTTGGTCTGGTCATCGGTCAGGCTGTACTGTGTCTTAGCCACACAGATCGGGCAGTTGCCGAAGCCAAGAGCCTCTAACTGTTTTGCCTGTTTCTGAGCATTTGCTGTCAGAACGACACGTTTTCCACCGTATACTTTCTGTACGATCTGGTTCAGTTTGTCTTCGATAGAACCTTCCAGTTCGTAAGCGTATGTGAAGTCGTTTGGTTCCTCTACCAGACGGATCACTTCTTCTGCCAGTTTCAGGCCGCCTTCGCCACCTTTTGCCCATACTTCAGACAGAGCAACGTTAACGCCCAGCTCTTTACATTTTTCTTCAACCAGATCCAGCTCTGCTTTGGTATCGGTCGGGAATGCATTGATGGCAACTACGCATGGCAGTTTGTATACATTCTTGATGTTGCTTACATGTTTTAACAGGTTTGGCATACCTTTTTCCAGAGCTTCCAGGTTTTCTGCATTCAGCTCGGCTTTCGGAACACCGCCGTTGTATTTCAGGGCACGTACAGTTGCGACGATAACTACTGCATCCGGTTTCAGTCCTGCCATACGACACTTGATATCCAGGAACTTCTCAGCACCCAGGTCGGCACCGAAGCCTGCTTCTGTGATCGCATAGTCAGCCAGTTTCAGAGCCATCTTGGTTGCTGTTACGGAGTTACATCCGTGTGCGATGTTGGCGAATGGTCCGCCGTGTACGATAGCCGGTACACCTTCCAGTGTCTGTACCAGGTTTGGTTTCAGGGCATCTTTCAACAGAGCGGTCATGGCACCTTCTGCATGCAGGTCGTGTGCGGTTACCGGCTTCTGTTCTGCGACTTTACCGTATGTATATCCAATGATGATACGTCCCAGACGTTCTTTCAGGTCGTTGATATCGCTTGCCAGACACAGAACTGCCATGATCTCAGATGCTACTGTGATATCGTAGCCGTCTTCTCTCGGCATACCGTTGGTTTTTCCGCCAAGTCCGTCTACTACATTACGCAGCTGACGGTCGTTCATGTCAACACAACGTTTCCATGTGATCTTTCTCGGGTCGATGTTCAGAACATTGCCCTGGAAGATATGGTTATCGATCATAGCTGCCAGCAGGTTGTTGGCTGCACCGATGGCATGGAAGTCACCGGTAAAGTGCAGGTTGATGTCTTCCATCGGAACTACCTGTGCATATCCGCCGCCGGCTGCTCCTCCTTTCACACCGAAAACCGGTCCTAAGGATGGCTCTCTTAAAGCAACCATAACGTTCTTACCCATTCTCTGCATACCGTCTGCCAGACCTACAGTTGTTGTAGTCTTTCCTTCACCGGCCGGTGTCGGGTTGATAGCGGTTACCAGAATCAGTTTACCATCTTTTTTGTCAGATTCTTTCAGCAGATTGTAGTCGATCTTTGCTTTGTACTTTCCGTACTGTTCCAGATATTTGTCATCAATACCTGCTTTTGCTGCGATCTCGGTGATCGGTTTCATTTCGCATTCCTGTGCGATCTCAATGTCTGTTTTGTATCCCATAGTTATTTCTCCTTTCTTCTGACCGGACGTCTGCCCCCGAAACGGAACAAAAAGTGAAGAATGCATCTGTTCCGTAAATAAAAAAACGCAGCAAATGTAATCATGTTCTACATTGCTGCCCAGACGGTCGGCCAATATGAATCCTGGTTTCCTGTGGTTCCTCCACATATCCGTCAGTAGCCAGGATCTTCTTTTTCAGACTTCTTTTAAAGAATAGCATAAATTAGCAAAAAAGTCAAGAATTACGAGAAAAAAACAATCTCTTTTTGTGGATTTTCACTTGATATTTATGAGGAAGAAAGTTATACTGAAACGGTAACATAATTGTTACTGTTCACTGATACTATCTTGCGAGGCGTTTTTCGTGAGCGAAGGTCACAGAAAACCCGAGACATATCTCACGAATTTATGCGATTAGTATGAATTCTGTGCATCGCAAAGTGTGTAATGGTGAGATACCTTGAAAAACAAACGTGATCACTATTAATAAAGAAGAAAGCCGGTGATATTTGTGGAACAGGCAATCAGGGAGGAGATATTTTCCGGATTCTGCAGGACGTATAATCAGGCACAGACAGTGACCTGTGAGTTTACAGAGAAGGAAGAAGGACTCGAACTGACCGAAGTGGACTGTGGATATAGACGGTGCATCCATCGGGGCAGCTGTGAAGTGGCCAGGCAGATCCGTCAGATGGAAGAGGATCACAAAAAGGAGTAAAGGGGAAACAAATGGTAAAACTGAATAAGAAAATCAGGAGATATCTGACTCTGGTTCTATGCCTCAGTATCTTGCTTGTACCTGTAGAGGGTTATGCGGCGAAGAATAATCAGAGCACAAACCAGCGGGTGAAAACCACAATGACAGCAGCAGGCTGGGTGTCCAGCGGCGGCCGATGGTGGTATCGAAATGCAGATGGGAGTTATCCGAAGAGTACCTGGAAACTGATCAACGGTTCATGGTATTATTTTGAATCAGATGGCTGGATGGCGACTGGCTGGAAAAAACTGGGCGGCGAATGGTATTATCTTACATCCAGTGGAGCGATGGCTACCGGATGGGTGAAACTGAATGGAAAATATTATTTCATGAACGGTTCCGGTGTGATGCAGCATGATACCTGGGTGGATAATGGTGCCTACTACGTGAACAGCGATGGTGTCTGGGTGGAAGGAAAGACTTCCCAGAACAGAGCAGAAAGCAGTCGGACAGATTCCGCAGCAGGCTGGGTGTCCAGCGGCGGACGATGGTGGTATCGGGAAGCAGATGGTTCCTATCCGAGAAACAGCTGGAAAGTAATCAATGGTTCCTGGTATTATTTTGACGGCAGCGGCTGGATGGTAACCGGCTGGCTAAAACGCGCAAGCAGCTGGTATTATCTGGAGCCGGGCAACGGTAATATGGTAACCGGTTGGAGAAAAATCGGAAGTACCTGGTATTATCTAAATCCGGGAAATGGCGATATGGCGCAGGGCTGGAAAAAGATTGGGAATGTCTGGTATTATCTGGAGCCGGGAAATGGTGGCATGGCAACGGGCTGGAGAAAAATCGGAAGTACCTGGTATTATCTGAATCCGGGAAATGGCGATATGGCAACGGGCTGGACAACCATTGGAGGAACCCGATATTACATGAATCAGGATGGAGCCATGGTAGTAGGCTGGCTGCAACTGGGCAGTGACTGGTATTATATGAACGGCAGCGGTGCCATGCTGACAGGCTGGCAGAAAATCGGAAGTACCTGGTATTATCTGAATCCGACGACCGGTAAGATGGCAACAGGCTGGACAACCGTTGGTGGAAGTAAATATTATATGAACGGTAGCGGTGCCATGCTGACGGACTGGCAGAATATTGACGGTTCAGAGTATTATTTTTACAGCAGTGGAGCCATGGCGGTAAGTACAGTCATCGGCGGTGTTGAAATCGGAGCAGATGGAAAAGCATCGAGAACAGAAAGTCAGGCGATTGGGACTCTGACCAAGTTTTTGAAAACAATGATTCAGCCGGTAGGTAACACCCTGTATGTATGGGGTGGCGGTCATGACGCCTGGACAGACGGAGACGGACTGCGTATCGGTATGAACCCGAAGTGGGAACAGTTCTATAACCAGCAGGGAGCATCGTATAATTATACGAAACATCGATATGAGTATCAGAATGGTCTGGACTGTTCCGGTCTGGTCAGCTGGGCTGTCTACAATACATATAATACGAAATCAAATCAGAAAGAAACGGCATACAGTTCAACATCTACCGGATTTCCGGCTTATCTGACCAACAAAGGTTTTGGATCGCACGGAAAAGTTTCCGGTGGAACATTTACACCTGGTGACGTGGTAAGTATGACCGGTCATGTGTGGGTTGTTCTTGGCATGTGTTCGGATGGAAGTCTGGTGATCGTTCATGCGACACCACCGGTAGTTCAGATCAGCGGTACGGTCAATACAGCAGGAAGCACGAACAGTGAGGCTGTAAAACTGGCAAATGCATATATGAAGAAATATTATTCAGATGCAGCCGGCAAATATAATCTGTGTATCGCAAGTAAAGCATATGTGAATAACGTAGACCGTTTCCAGTGGTCCTCCAGCAGTATGAGAGATCCGGATGGACTGCGTAATATGACGGCAGCACAGGTACTTGAAAAATTGATTGGACCGCAATAAGAAAAATGCAAAGAAAAAAGATGGCTGACGACAACCATCTTTTTTCTTTGTCTGATGTAACTATGCCAACAACGAATGATTAACGTCTTTTCTGAATCAGGGAAACAGTAAATGTAATTATTCAGTAGCCACTGTACCGCAAGGTGTTTTGGCATGAATATGCCAAAATCCCGAGACATACAAGCCAAAATGCCATCACCGAAGGTGATTTTAAATGCATTTTGGCTCGTAACTGTGAAGGTACTGAACAGTTACCAGTAAATGAACTTTAGATTCTATGAATTGAAATGAGTTTAGCATAGAGGGGTTGCAGGAAAAAAGGTTTTGTGTTAATATGTTAAGGAATGTAAAGAGAATATTTCGTAAATATTACGAGAGTATATAACACAATGTAAAACCATAAAAGGAGAAATGTATGAAAAAAAGAATCCTTTGTTTAACATTAGGATTAATGCTGACAATTTCACAGGCAGTACCTGCCGGTGCTGCATCCAGAAAAGATCAGTTAAAACAGGATAAGGCAGCAGCACAGAGTCAGCTTGCAGCACAGGAGTCCAAAATCAATAATCTGGAAGACCAGAAACAGACACTTTCCGCTGAGATCGATCAGCTGGATTCTGATCTGGTAAATATTATGGTTGAGATTGAGATTCTGGATGGTGAGTTATCCGATAAAGAAGCGCAGATCGAGCAGACCAAAGCAGATCTGGCAGTGGCAGAAGAAAATAAACAGAAACAGTATGAAGCCATGAAGAAGAGAATCCAGTATCTGTATGAAAAGGGTGGAGATGATGCATGGGCACAGATGCTGTTCCAGGCATCGGACTTTACCAGTCTTCTGAACCAGGCAGAATATGTACAGCAGATGTATGACAGTGACAGAAATAGTTTGGAAGAGTTCAAAGAGACTGTACAGCAGGTAAAAGACCTTGGGGATCAGCTGGACAGTGAGAAAGCAGAACTGGAAGAGATGAACCAGGAGTATCAGAATCGTCAGGCGAGTATGCAGACACAGCTGGAAGAAAAGAAAGCAACTTCCAGTGATTATGATGCACAGATCGCACAGGCGCAGAACCAGGCTGCACAGTACACGGAACTGATTCGTCAGCAGAATGCTGAGATCCAGAAGATCGAAGAAGAAGAAAAGAAGGCAGCTGAGGAAGCAGCAAGAAAAGCAGCAGAAGAGGCGGCAAAGAAAGCCCAGGAAGAAGCTGCAAAAAAAGCTCAGGAAGAGGCAGCAAAGAAAGCAGCAGCAGAGGCCAGCAAAAAAACTTCCGCCTCCAGCAATGCGTCTACAGGAACTACAAGCTCTTCAACAAGTAATAAATCAACTACAAGTACCGGTAACACAAGTACAGCTGGTACAAGTACAGGAAGCAGTTCTTCGACAGCTGCAAAAGACAACGGAAGTTCTTCTTCATCCAGCAGCTCTTCCAGCAGCTCCAGCGTATCATACAACCCGACAGGACAGTCTGTTGTTAATTACGCGTGCCAGTTCGTAGGCAATCCATATGTATGGGGTGGTACAAGCCTGACAAACGGAGCTGACTGTTCCGGATTTATCATGAGTGTATATGCGAAGTTTGGTGTATCCCTTCCGCATTCTTCCGGAGCCATGGCAGGCTGTGGTCGTGGAGTTTCTTATTCAGAAGCAATGCCTGGTGATATCATCTGCTATGCGGGTCATGTAGCCATCTACATGGGCGGTGGACAGATCGTACATGCAAGTAACGCAAAAGACGGTATCAAGATCAGCGGAAACGCTGCATACAGACCGATTGTTGCAGTACGTCGTGTGCTGTAATCAGAATAATAGTAAAAATTATGAGAGTCGTATCTGAAAAGGATATGGCTCTTTTTTGTTTTCAATAATCTATTCTGCTTTAACGTGGCATTTTATTGTAGTTCCGAATTTGACAAAATAAATGATGGAATCAACACAAAAGAACGAGCCGACAAAAAAACGAATCGTTATAATTAGAACAAAAGAGACTGAGACAGTCTGTATGCAGACGGAATAGGATACATTGCCGGAAGGAGGCAGATAATGAAGAATCGAAAAAAACGGCTTATGAAGATCGGAGCTGTCATAGCGGTGATTGCAGTTGCAGGAATTGCCGGCGGAGTCGTTATATGCAAGGGTGCCAATCGATTCGAGCTGACAGTAGCCGGGGATCTAATCAGTAAAGAAGAGTATGTGAACTGCATGAATTCCGTGGAATACGACACCAAGATACAGATCCAACAAGATTATGATGCCGTATACGGAACGGATTTCTGGGAAAAGCAATACGACGGACAATACGGCTATGAGATCCTCGCCCGGAATACAGTCGAACAGTTGAAATACATCCATGCAGTATATAATCTTGCCGAAGAAAACGGAGATGTAGAAGACAGCTGCTACGAGGCTCTGGAAAAACGCTGGAAGGACGGCAATGCAGAGCGGAGCGAGAAAGTAAAAAAAGGCGAAGTGATCTACGGACTGAAAGAGTATACGTTTCAGCTGTATCTGGACTATGAGCTCAGTACTCTGAAGGAAAAATACTGTAACGATACCTCACGGGAGGGTATGCAACTGACGGAAGACGAGGTTCTTCAGCACTACCAGAGTCGCGACTGGATATTTGGAGGCAGTGAAGAAAAAGCTGACCTGGAAACAGCAAGAATAGCAGTCGAAAGAGAACTGCGTGAACAGAAATACGACGATATGATCACGCAGCGTGAAAACGGTTCTCAGGTGGAAGGAAACATGAAAGATGTAAACCGGTACACCTTGAAGAATATACAATAATGGAAGGAGAAAAGGTATGAAGAAAAGATGGATGAGCGGTACGTTAGCACTTCTGCTTGCAGGAACAACAGTCGCATCAATGATGCCTGCCGTATCTGTTAAGGCTGAGGGAAATACCGCAAATGGAACAACATATTATGTTGATTCCAATGGGGGAAATGATAGCAATGAAGGAACATCAGAAGGCAAGGCGTTTAAGACACTTGACAAAGTAAATGCACTTGATCTTGAGCCGGGAGATACAGTTCTTCTGAAAAAGGGATCTGTATTTGAGGATCAGGCTCTTACGTTTACAAAAGAGGACAGCGGTACTGCAGAAGCACCGGTAAAAGTATCTACCTATGGAGAGGGAAAAAGACCACAGATCAATACAAATGGTCATGGACAGTGGGAGCTGAATTATGGTAATCCGCTGGATAACCAGAACCATAAATGGAAAGGTACTGTTTCTTCCAGTATTTTAATTGAAGATGCTGAATACCTTGAGATCGAAGGTCTGGAGCTGACAAATGACAGAGAGAGTTCCACAGATACTGAAAAAGATAAAAAGTATAATGATGCAGATGCAATGGACAGAACCGGTGTTGCCGGAGTTGCAAAAGATAATGGAACTGTAGATCATATCGTATTAAATGATCTTTATATCCATGATGTAACAGGAAACGTTTATAACAAGCATATGACAAACGGTGGTATCTACTTCATCGTTGCAAAACCAACGAATGAAGGCGAAACAGGAATTGCAAGATATAATGATGTCCAGATTAGAAACTGTTCTCTGAATAAGGTAAACCGTTGGGGAATTGCAGTTGGATATACCTATCAGTGGGGACAGTTCCAAACAGGTGAACTTCCGGATGCAACAATGGCAAAATATGGTTCCTCCAATGTAGTCATCGAGAACAACTACCTGAACCATGTGGGTGGAGATGCAATCACAACCATGTATCTTGACAGACCATTGATTCAGTACAATGTATCCGAGAATGCAGCTGAACAGATTAATACAAAAGACTACTCAAAGAATCAGCCAAGTCTTGATGCAAATGGTAATCCAAACGGTACACAGGGCGTTGGTGCAGGACGAGTGGCAGCCGGTATCTGGCCATGGAAATGTAAAAATGCGATTTTCCAGTATAATGAATGTTTTAAAACATTGAATGCCGCAAGTGGTAACGGCGACGGACAGCCTTGGGATGCTGACTATGGTGACGGAACAAACTACCAGTACAACTACAGCCATGGAAATACCGCAAGTACGATCATGTTCTGTGGACCGGAGTCTGTTAACAATACATTCCGTTATAATATCAGTCAGAATGAAGATATGGGACCTCTAGATCCGGCAGGTAACTCCGGAAATTGTCAGGTTTACAACAATACGTTCTATATAAAAGAAGGTCTTAATACCATCTGGCACAGAAGTCATGGCAATGGCGGTCCTGTAGATATGGAAAATAATATTTTCTACTTCGCAGGTGACACACCGGTTGCAGTAAACGACTGGAATCCTAGCGGAAATAAAACTTACAGCAACAACTTATATTACAACGTAGCTAATTATCCAAATGATGCAAACCCGGTGAAAGTGAATGCAGGAACACAGGTACTTGTGAATCCAGGTTCCGGTCCGGATTCTGTAGCGACAGATAAGAGCGCAAGAAGACATGAAGATCCAACCGCTACAACAGTATTTGACGGATACAAACTTGCAGAAAACTCTCCTGCAATCAACGCTGGTAAAGTAGTAGTCGACAGAAACGGTTATACCATCGATCACGACTTCTTCGGTCACAAGATCACAGCAGTACCGGAGATCGGAGCAGCAGAAAGTGATGCAGTGGCAGCACTTGTACTGAGATCTAACGTATATACTGTTACCGGAACAAATGTAAGCAATCTTCCGAAAAATACAACAGTAAAAGATTTCCTTGAGAATGTTATCATCGATGCAGGTGTTACCGTTACGATCAAAGATGGTGAGAAGGAACTTACTGCAACAGACATCGTAAAAGGAGGAGCAACAATCACTCTTTCTTATGAAGGAATGGAAAGTGTAACTTATACAGTTGTTGCAAGTTCTGATAAAGAATTAAAAGATTGTTACTATGAAGTAAAAGGAACAACCATGAGCGTTCCTTATACAGACAAAAATCCGGCTACCGTAAAAGAGGTAAAAGCAAATATCACAGTAGCAGACACAGCAACGGTTTCTGTATTAAACGGTGAAAACGAACTGGCAGATACAGATAACGTAGCAGCAGGAATGATTCTTCGTATCACTGCTGAAAACGGAGATACAAACGATTATATAATCGCTCAGAAAAATACATACAACTGGACTTTAGATTATGTAAATGGACAACAGGGAAATGTCTGGTTCGGCCAGATTAAAAGAGGAACCGGCGACTGGGCAAATATGACAGAAGTTGACCACGATAGATGGCCAAACTGGGCAGTAAATACTTATTATGGTCCTGGTATTGATGCACCACAGGGAACAATTACAACAACAAATCCATCTGTTCACGGTTTACTTTCTGCACCGCCAAGCACAGATATCTCTACTGCAATGGCATATCGAGTACCGAAGAGCGGAACCGTTACGTTCAATGTAAAAGATGACGAGCCATACCTTCGTCAAAATGGAAATACAAACGGAACTGTTACCTTAGGTCTCTATGTAAATGGCACAGAGAAGAAAAGTGTAACGCTTGCAAATAGTAAAGAGAAAGTGGGAGATTGGGAAAAACCGGAAGAGCTTGAAGTGGCTCAGGGTGACATCATCCGTGTAGTAGTAAAATGTAACGGAAACCCAAGCAAACCATCTGCTCATATTACACCGATTATTACTTACGTGGATAAAGCTGCTGCAGATAAAGAAGCCCCAACAGTTCCGGCTGATGTAAAAGCAACAGAAGTAACAGTGACAACTGCAAAAATCACATGGAGCGAATCCACCGATAATGTAAGTGTAGCCGGATACAATGTCTATGTAAATGAAACAAAAGTAAATGATGCACTTGTAACAGGTACTGAATACAGTTTAACAGATCTTACCGCAGCTACGGAGTACAGTGTAACTGTAACAGCAGTGGATGCAGCAGAAAATGAATCTGCAAAATCCGAAGCAGTGGTATTTACAACAGAAGCAGAAAAAGATACCCAAGCGCCAACTGCACCAACAGATGTAAAAGCAACAGAAGTAACACAAACAACCGCAAAAGTTACATGGAGCGAAGCAACCGATAATGTAGGTGTCGTTGGATATAACGTATACTTAAATGAAACAAAAGTAAATGACGCACTTGTAACAGGTACTGAATATGCGTTAACTGAGCTTACAGAAGCAACCGAATACACAGTAAGAGTAACTGCAGTGGACGCAGCAGACAATGAATCTGAAAGATCCATTGTAGATACATTTACAACTCTGACAACAGTAGATACCGAAGCACCAGGTGTACCAACGAATGTATCTGCAACAGATGTGACACAGACAGGAGCAAAAGTTACCTGGAGTGCATCTGCAGACAATGTAGGCGTCGTTGGATACAACGTATATGTAGGTGAAGGAAAAGTAAATGATACACCTGTAACAGCTACAGAATATGCATTAACCGGACTTACAGCAAATACAGAGTATACAGTAAGCGTAAGCGCAGTGGATGCAGCAGGCAATGAATCTGCAAAATCTAAAGCAGCAATATTTACCACATTAGAAGCAGAAGAAGAAAAAGATACCGAGGTACCAGGAGTACCAACGAATGTATCTGCAGCAGATGTGACACAGACAGGAGCAAAAGTTACCTGGAGTGAAGCAACAGACAATGTAGGTGTAGCAGGATACAACGTATATGTAAATGAGGCAAAAGTAAATGAGGAACTTGTAGCAGGTACTGAATTTGCACTGACAGGGCTTACAGAAGTAACTGAATATACAGTAAGAGTAAGTGCAGTGGATGCAGCAGGAAATGAATCTGCAAGATCTGAAGCAGCGACATTTACGACATTAGAAAGTGAAAAACCGGCTCCGGAAAAACCATCCGCTCCTACGAATGTAAAAGTATCTGAAATTACTCATACCACAGCAATCGTTACCTGGGAACCGGCTGCAGAAAGAGCGATGGCACCTGGATACAATGTATATCTGGATGATAAAAGACAGAATGAATTGCCTATAGAAGGAACAGAGTACAAGTTGACTGGCCTTAAGGTAGGAACCAGATACAATGTAGCCGTAACAGTAGTGGATGCAGACGGTATGGAGTCTGACAGAACAGAAGAAGTAGAAGATACATTTATAACAAAGGCAGATAAAGAAAAACTGCAGGAAACTGCAAAAGATGCAGACAAAGCTCTGGAGAACAAAGATAAATACACAGAGGAATCTCTGAAAAATCTGGAGGAAGTTTACAAGAAGTATCAGGAAGTACTGAATGGTGACAATGTAACTCAGGAAGAGGTAGAAAAAGCAAATGCCGAAATCAAAAAAGCTTTCGATGAACTGAAAGCAAAAGACGATGGCAAGAAGGATGACGGCAAAAAAGACGACGGAAAACAGGATGATGGAAAGAAGGAAGATCCAAAGAAGGATCCGACTCCTACTCCGGGACCTGCAACACCAACCCCAACTACAACACCAACCCCGAGTACTACACCGCAGTCAGGCGCAAAACCTGCAGCACCTTCCGGCAATACCAACAAAGGAAGCACCAATGCAGGTGGAGCAACCACAGGAAGCACATCTACAACCAGAGTCGCAAAAACAGGCGATACAGCCAATACAGCAGCCTGGTTATTTACCTTAGCAGCATCTGCAGTTGCAGGAACTGTTATTGTAAAACGTAAAAGAGAGGATTAAGAACAATCCACGATTCTATATCAAAAAGCTCGTAGCGGCCAGGATACTAAGCAGTTACAAAAAAACTTGTAAGTAGACATTAACCGATCGCTCCGGATGCAGAACTCAGATTTGTATCCGAACGGTTTTGGATTATTTGGCAAATAGAAAATAGATGGAGTAAACATGTTTGCATTTATAATTATTTTAATAACCATGATATTTTTGGCTTGTGCTTTTTGGGCTTTCTGTTTGTGTAAAGAATCCATAAACTGGAGAAGCGAACAGATGGGGTATGATCTGGAAGAGAGTCTGCAGAGAAAGAAAAAGAATACCTGTATGTTAGAAATAGAACATACTGGCAGCAAAGCGTAAAAATAATGCCACCGGATATCCGGTGGCGTTATTTTTTAGATGGCCTTCCTGTACTGGGAGGGTGTCTCATTGATGATACTCATAAACACCTTCGAGTAGTGCTGGGAGTCTGTAAATCCGACTTGCAGAGCAATCTCCGTCAGTGTCAAATCAGTAGTCTGCATTAGTCGGATGGATCGGTTGATGCGGTAGATATTAATGTAGTTTGATAGTGTAACTCCCATATAGCTCTTGAACAGCTTACTCAGATAGCGGACTGAGATCTGTAATTGCCGGGCAATATCTTCCTGCAGGATTTTGGTGTTAAAATGTTCGTGAATATAATTCAGTGCATAGGCTACATAACTGTTTTTCAGCTGTGGGTCTGTGTATTCGTGCACCGGATTCGTATGATCCAGAATATAAAGCATCAGATTCATCATGGAAACATTAAGATTGGCAGCTGTAAACAGACTTTCACAAGAAGCATTCAGGTCAATAAGCTTCTGAATATGACCATCTATCACAGTATCCGATCTGAGCCTGTAATAAAAATGCGAAGAAAACAGGATAGCATGAAGCAAGGTAATCGGGACAATTCCATCATCTTCAAGCACAACAGTGGAAAACATATCAGGGTCATAATGAATATGCTGGAATTCGCAGTCTGAAGTATCATTCAGATAGAAAGAGTGTACAACATCCGGAAGGATCATAATAAAATCACCTTCGGTGCAATGAATGGTCTCCGATTGGATATCCATATAGCATTCCCCGGAAAGTATCCGATAGATCTCGATACTTGTATGCATGTGCCGAATAAAACGATACCCTGCCTTTCGATATTCTACAACCGCTCCGGTTAAAATAGAATCCGATAGTGTGATCTGGGCGGAGACTTCAGTATTCCGTCGTGCGGGAGAAGGATCGGACTGAGCCGGATGTATAGCCGGTGTAGGTACAACGCTTTTTTTATTCATGTCTGCAAGCCTCCCAATGTAAGTAAAGTAAGTAAAATGTAACTGTTCAGCACCTTCACAGTGGCTGTTGAATGGTTACTGTAAAATCAATTTTATTCTATATATCATTATAACAGATGAAAGTAATAATACATAGAATAATAGAAAAAACATGTTTAAAAACTGGGAAATATGCAACGGTCCCATGGAAAAATAAAGAAAAAGAAACTGATATTATGGCGTATTGCACTGGTAAAGTGTGAAAGAATTGTATAAAATGACGAAATAAACACGATAGATACTATCGGCCGAAAATGGAGAAAGTTGGCAATCCGTGCCGGGTACTGCGTGAGATCAACGGCCATGACCGGGAGTATTATTATAAAGAGTATAAGATTCCGGAGGAACTGTTAAAATTAAAGAGGAATAAAGAAGAATAATTGAGATAACCTTCGAATGGATGTAAGATAAAGAAGTCCGATTCGAAGGTTTTTCTGATATATCATGTTGTGAGCAGGAACTGCGGATGTGTGTTATTCTGGTTGCAGAAAATTTATATATTTTATAAAATAATGAGAAAATAAGTGCAATAAGAAAATCAAGAATTGACAATGAAACGAAACAAAGTATATACTATCGAAAGTTAGAAAGGACTAATAAGGGGTTGGCGAATGAACTTAAAAAAGGCATTGATCGTCTGTATGATCCCTGTGTTTGTGATCAGCGGATGTGGTAAGACAACGAAGGAAGAGGCGAATAATACAACGAATCGGGAAACCCTTGCCCAGGTATCTGGACAGGGCACTGGGCAGGATACAGAGAAAACAGAGAGTTCAGGAACGGAAGCATCGGGTGACGACGAGAGTCAGGATGCAGAAGTGTCCCGGGATCTCTTTGCTATGGACACCTATATGACACTGACTGCATATGGGGAGCATGCTCAGGAGGCAGTTGACAAGGCGACAGAGAGAGTGGAAGCTCTTGATGCCCTTCTCTCCACCGGAGATGAGAACAGTGAGATCTATCAGCTGAATCAGAAAGGAGAGGCAACACTTTCTGAGGATGGCGGATATCTGGTGGAACGGGCACTGGAGTTGTATGACAAGACAGAAGGAGCCTTTGATATTGCGATTTACCCGGTGATGCAGGCATGGGGATTTCCGACACAGGAGTATCATGTGCCGGATGATGCGACACTGAAAGAAAAGCTGATCCTTGCCGATGCGTCCAAAGTGAATTACGACAAAGACACAAGAAAAATCTCTTTTGACCGGGATGGCATGGAGATCGATCTGGGTGGGATCGCAAAGGGATATACTTCTGCTCAGATCATGCAGATCTATCAGGACTGCGGTGTGACAAGCGGGCTTGTAAACCTCGGTGGAAACGTACAGGCACTGGGATGTAAAACAGATGGCAACAAATGGAAAGTAGCGATCCAGAGTCCGGATGATACGAAAGATTATCTCGGTATTTTGGAGATTGAAAATCAGGCGGTGATCACATCCGGTGGTTACGAACGTTATTTTGAGGAAGATGGCGTGACATATCATCATATTATTGATCCGGCTACCGGATATCCGGCAGACAGCGGGCTGATCTCTGTAACGATCGTCAGCGATGACGGAACCCTTGCGGATGGTCTTTCGACTTCCCTGTTTATTATGGGAGAAGAAAAAGCAGCACAGTTCTGGCGGGAAAACAGCGATGAATTCGAAACAATTATGGAGACGGCAGACGGAAAGCTGTATGTGACAGAAGGAATCGTCGACAGTCTGACTACGGATATGGATGTAACAGTGATTCATAAATAAAAGCTATGCGAAAATCCCTAAACGTACAAGTACAAATGCGATCACAGAAGATGTTTAGATGCATGTTGGCTCGCCACCGGGAAGCCGCTGAACAGTTACAAAGTCAGTACATAAAAATACTCGAAAACAAAGGAGAGAAACTAGATGGACATCAGGGAAATGATAGAAAAGTGCAAACCATTTGCCCCGGTTGTTTCCGCTGCGGTTGTGGCTGCATGTGTGGCAGGATCTTTATATGGATATGAAGCGCCGGTTTACGAGATGAAAGCGTCTGTGGAGGATACACAGGAGCAGGAGGACGAAGTACCGGTGGTAAAGACCAGCACGGAAGAAGAAACAAAAGAGGATGAAGCGGCAGAAGAAGAGGAACAGGCAAAGGGTTCCTTTGATCTGGAAGATGGTGTCTATCAGGGAACCGGAACCGGATATCGGGGCGATATCACGGTAGCGGTTACGATCAAAGACAAACAGATCACATCCATCGAGATTTTAAGTGCTTCTGATGACGAACCATTTTTCGGACGGGCGAAAGGTCTGATTGATCAGATTATTAAAAAGCAGAGTACAAAGGTAGATACGGTATCCGGTGCAACCTATAGTTCCAAAGGAATTATCAGTGCGGTAAAAAATGCACTGACCGGAGAAAAAGACAGTGGTACGACGGGTTCTTCACAGGAAGGAACTTCCGCAAGTCAGAGCCAGTCAACACCGGAGGCAGTAGGAAGCGTACAGGAACCGGCAGCTTATAAAGATGGAACCTATTATGGAACCGGAACAGGATTTGCTGGAAACCTGAAAGTAGAAGTTGTGATCAGCGGTGGAAAGATCAGTAATATTCAGATCGTGGAAACCAATGATGGAAGTGAATATATCCAGAAGGCTTCCGGGGTGATCAATCAGATCCTGGGTGCACAGAGTACTAATGGTATTGATACGGTATCCGGTGCAACCTTCAGTTCCAACGGAATCATTAAGGCGGTGCGGAATGCACTGAGCCAGGCAGCAGCGACAGAGACTGCAGCTGCGGATAACGGAGGCAACTCCGGTTCTGACGGAACAAACACGGTAAACAAAGAAAATACAGAGAATAATACAACAGCGGTTACAGGAACACTCCCGTATAACGATGGCGTCTACTACGGAACCGCAGAAGGATATAACGGCGATATTACCGTTGCCATCGTGATCCAGGAAAAGACACTGAAGGCAGTTCTGGTCATCGGAGAAGAAGATGACGATGCGTTCTTCGGCCGTGCCATGGATGTGGTTACACAGATGATGAAAAAACAGAGTACAGAGGTAGATACCGTATCAGGCGCTACTTATAGTTCCAAGGGACTGATCCAGGCGGTGAAGAATGCGTTGGAAGAAGCAAAACGTGTCACCAACGGAGAGACAGACACTGCTGATGATAACAATGGAGTGCAGTTAAATACCGGGGAAGTAGAAAAAGTAATCGATGCGGTCAATGAACTGAATGGCAGTGACTACACTTCTGCAAGCTGGGCAGTTGTAAAAGTTCGCCTGAAAGATGCAAGAAAAGCGCTGAAGAATGCGACAGAGCAGGCACAGCTTGATGAGGCAGCAGCCCAGTTGAATCAGGCAATTGCAGAGCTGCGGATTTCCGATGGGACCAATGAGGATCCGGAACCGGATCTGCCGCCGGAAAGCACCTATATAGATGGTGTATATCCGGTGACGGTGCTTTGTCTGCCGGATGCGGATATGGATTTTGAAGCATATAATCTGTTTGCACAGGTGACGATTCAAGATGATAAGATTATAAAAATTGATAATGTGTATGGAGACGGAGGATCCGGTAACGACAGCTACATTAATAAAGCGGTCAACGGAACATCAAGCAAGACGGGTGTGGTAAAACAGATTACGGAAAAAGGTAATCTGGATGGTATCGATACAGTATCCAGAGCAACCTGTACATCCCAGGCAATTATCGATGCATGTCAGCAGGCATTCAATAATGCGAAACGGCAGTAAGAAACAAAGCAGCTATTCAGCAGGTAACTGTGAAAGCACGGAATACCTATGAAACAAGAAAGAAAAGAGAACGGACAATGGGAGAATTTTTGACCAGAGCGATCAGTGTGGTGGCTGTCGTTGTCTGCCTGAACGGATATAACACGGTACTCGACAAAAGAGAACAGGCAGAAGAACAGCTCAGAGAGCAGCAGGCGGAACTGGAACAGGAACAGTCAGTCGATGCAGCAAAGGAAGGCACAATCACAGACGGTGCTTATAAAGACGGAACCTATACCGGAGAAGCACAGGGATTTGGCGGACCGGTGGATGTGGAAGTGATTGTTGAGAATGGAATGATTTCTGAGATTAATATCGCATCGGCGGAAAAAGAGGATGGCGCTTATCTTTCTATGGCAGAGGATATTATTCCGACAATCCTTGAAGCACAGAGTGCAGAGGTAGATACCATCAGCGGCGCAACCTTCAGTTCCACCGGTATCAAAGAAGCGGTGGCACAGGCACTGGAAGAAGCAGCAAACCAGGAGGATTAAGACAGCAATTATGGATATACATAATCTAACAGCGAAAGAAAGAAAAAAAATACATACCTGGCTGCGGGCATTGATTCAGCTTCTTTATTTTATATTTATTCCATCTGTCTATACCGCAGCATTTGCGGGGGTAAAATACATTTTTACCCAGATAGGAGCAGGTGAGAAGGTTGCTATGACATCGTTTGTGACGGTGCTTCTGGTGATTTGTCTCTACACTATGGTATTCGGCAGATTCTTCTGCGGATTTGCCTGTGCCTTCGGCGCGTTTGGAGATGCACTGCATGTCCTGTATACAAAGGCGTGCAAAAAAATGAAAAAGAAACCGGTGAAGATCCCGGAAAAGGCAGTCGGGATTTTAAGTTATATGAAATATTTGGTACTGTTGCTGATTGTTCTTTTGTGCTATGCTGGTGTATATGGAAAAGCGCAGGGAACCAGCCCGTGGGATGCATTTTCCATGGTCCATGCAGGAAACTTCCGTCTGGGAGGCTATGTGATCGGTCTTGTGATCCTGCTTCTTCTGATGGTGGGCATGTGTGTACAAGAAAGGTTTTTCTGCCGGTTCTTCTGCCCCATGGGAGCAGTATTTTCCCTGCTTCCGGTACTGCCGTTTTTCTCCCTTCACAGAACGAGAGAAAACTGCAGAAAAGGATGTAAAGCATGTACGAAGACCTGCCCGTCTCAGATCGGCCTTCCGTCGGATGGTGACTGGGCTGTCAGCGGTGATTGCTTCCAGTGTCAGAAGTGTATCGATATCTGTCCACAGAAGCACATTCATTGCGGAATCCGGAAGCTCAAAGGCAATGAGTTCTGGTTTACGATTCTGCGTGCACTGATCCTGCTTGGCATCTGCCTGTGGCTGGGGCTGTAACATCTGCGCTTTTTCAAAAATGACAGATAAGGAGCAGATATGAAAAAAAGAGATATCCTGCTGGCAGGAGGGATCGTGCTGGTGGCTCTGGTAATGCTTCTGGTGATGCATGTAACCGGAGAGACGAAGGGGGATCAGGTACAGATTACCGTGAACGGGGAAATCTATGGAACTTATCCGCTGGAGAAAGATCAGACGATCGAAGTTACTGAAGGAGAATTTCACAATGTGATCCGCATCGAGGATGGACAGGCATATATGGAAGAAGCGGACTGCCCGGACGGCTACTGCAAGGAGCAGGGCAGGATCAGCGGTCAGAAACAGACCATCGTATGTCTGCCCCATAAACTGGTGGTGGAAGTGATCCGTCAGAATGATACGGACAGTAAGGCGGCAGGTGACAAGCTGGTGCCGGATACGATTGCGAAGTGAAAGAAAGATGAGAAATCGTAATGATTCAGAAGGTAACTGTGAAGTCGTGGAAGAGTTACGAGCAACATACTCCGAAAGGAAACGAGAAGATGAAAAAACAGGAACAGCAGAAAAATGGATGCAGGGAACGCAGTCTGACCAGCATCAGCCGGAGAGTATCGAGCGGTGCGATGCTTGTGGCTCTGGCGATGATCTTCAGTTATGTGGAAAGCCTGATTCCCATCAACCTGGGAGTACCGGGAATTAAATTAGGAGTTGCCAATCTGGTGACAGTCACCGGGCTGTATATCCTGGCACCGATGGAAGTGCTGCTGGTGGTGATCCTCCGGGTGCTTCTGGTGGGATTTATGTTCGGAAACGGCATGTCGATCCTGTACAGTCTGGCAGGGGGTATTTTAAGTTTTCTGGTGATGCTGCTGTTAAAGCAAATCAAAGGATTCTCCATGATCGGCGTAAGTATTGCCGGAGGCGTGTCCCATAACATCGGGCAGATCGCAGTGGCGATGTGTGTGTTGGAAAATACGAAGCTGATCTATTACCTTCCGGTGCTGATGATCGCGGGAACGGTCACAGGTATTCTGATCGGCGTGGTGAGCCGTAAAATCCTCCCGGCAGTCAGTCAGGGCGCGGGAGCGGAAAGAAAGAGCAAATAAATGTAACTATTCGGTAGCTACCGGGAAGGTGCTGAACAGTTACAAATAAACGAAAAGGAATGTATCTGACAGGTACTTCTCTCTTGATAAAAGCCCATGAGAGAGAGGCAGCTGTCAGGTACATTCCTGAGAAAAGAGATAACGTCTATTTTTTTTGATTATAGGTTAGTCACAACTAATGATAAATATTATCAACTAATAGTAGAAATAGTGACTAACTTGATAATAAGGTAACTGTTCAGTACCTCCCCATTGGCTACTGAATAGTTACATAATAAGCTACTATAAAATTTTATGGTAAAAGAAGGAGGAGTTTATGAACAACAAAAGAGTTAGGACCAAAGCAATGGCCATGGCGGTAGCCGCAGCAATGGCAGTGGAACTTTGCCCGGTAACAGCATTTGCAGTGACCGGGGATCAGGTAGCAGCGGATGGAACGTACACAAGTACTGCGCAGGTAAACAGAACGGCGCAGGATGATGAAGATGAAAATGAGTGGTATCCGTATGGCGTTTCGGTATCACTTACAGTGAAAGACGGTAAGTTTGAAGATATTACGGTAACTCCCGATGCGTCTTACAGCGAGAAAGATAATAAAAGCTACTTTGATAAGGCGTATAGTAAAAGTAAAGGAATTAAAACAAAATTAGAAGGGCAGCCGGCAACAGAAGATACAATTAAGAATTGGGACGCAGTAAGCACGGCCACTCGTACCTCAACAGCAGTAAAACAGGCAGCTCTTGAAGCTATGCAGTCAGCATCTGAAAAACAGGATCCAACTCCGGTTGAAGTAAACACAGCTGCTCTCCAGGATTCGATCACAACAGCAGAAGGAAAGAATCAGGCAGATTACACAGAAGCATCCTGGGCAGCTCTAACCGAGAAACTTACCGCAGCAAAAGCGGCTCTGGAAGCAAAAGAATCCCAGGAAGCAGTGGACGCGGCCCAGACAGCACTGGATGCAGCAGTTGCAGCTTTGGAAGCAAAACCATCAGAGCCGGAGAAACCGGACGTTACAACCGGAACGTATGTCCTGATGAACATTCCGTATGATCAGTTCTATGCAGCAGATGTAAATAACAGTGTAAAAGTAGATGCATTTACCTCTGCAACGAAAAATAAAGTTCGTACAGCCGGTCTGGCAGGCGGTTCTTATCACGTTGATAATACCGGTAATGAAATCACAGGTGTGACTTTCCCTGTAAAAGTCGGCGAAGGTGTTGATCTGAGTAAGTATAAACAAATAACAGACGAATCTTCTGTAGACATTACGGTTACAAACAGAGGTCAGACAAGTACAGCCACATACACAGGAAAAGATGCTCTGTTTGAAAGTGCAAGTTATTCCTACTATACACTAAGCGAAACACCGAAATATTACAAAGAAGTAACCCTGAATGCTGACGGAAGTCTTTCTTTCGGAAAAACACAGGGAACAGCACAGAAAGTATCCGGAGTAACACCGGAACTTACTACACAAACCTCTTATGGTGATTATCAGCTGAATCTGGACGGACTGGAGAATACCATTTCCCAGAGTGGTACACAGGTTTACGGCGTCATTATAAGTACAAAAGAAGGAAACGATTACGGTATGCGTCATCTGGAGAATATCTGGAGAGTGACAGAACTTGCATGGTGTACCGGATTTACTTCAGCAGTACATAATTGTCCTACATCTTCTGCACATTATGTAAATATGATGGGTCAGCATATTAATAAAGTGACATATTATACGTCCAATGGAATCTATGAAATTCCGGTAGCTGATCTGTATGTGCCGAAGAAAGCAGGTCAGACGGTAAGTGTGGCAGATGCTAATTTGTCAGCGGGGGAAGCAGAACTTACGTTTTCTAATCTTCCGGATAATTTTAATCCGGAATATAAGATTGACGGGCTGAATTTCAAAGTAGAAAACGGAAAAATTGTATTTACCAATGCGAAAAAAGGAAAATACACACTGACGGTATCTGACAAAAACAAAAACTATGCAGATATGACCACAACCTTTATTTTGTCTGTTGACAGTGTACCGGCAGCATATAATAACGACAATGAGAACCCTGCTATAACAAAAAATGCAGATGCAAGTGATGAGGAATTTGCGGATTATATCAAAAATATTACTTCTGTATCTGTCAATGGAAAATCTTATGCAGCAAGCGGACGAGGAGCTGTGAAAGTGATCAATGAAGATGGATCGCTGAAAACAGATGCAACACCATTTGCTGAGGGCGACACCTTTGAAATTGTAGTTACTTCTACCGGTTATCCGGAAGTGAAATTTACTTATACAAAGAACGCACAGGAAGAATACAAATATGTCTACGCAGCGATGACCTGGGCAGAGTACTGGTCAGCAGAAGGTGTACAGGCAGCAGGCGACAGCAGTTCTTCTAGCGAACTGGATGCGAAAGGGGAGCCAGACAAAGGAGCGTTTGATGCAGTAACAAGAGCAACAGCAAACCATGGACTGCACAGAGGAAGTTTCCAGTGCGTAGCGATCATTGAAGCAGAGAACGGAAAAACTTATGAAGTATCCCACTGGTCAGCAGATGGAAAAGAAATCACCCTGACGAATGGGAATGTGATCAAATTTAACAGAGGAGAGATCACAGACACAGACGGAACGGTTACAAAACTGAAAGACTATGAGGTGACAGGACTGAAATATGTTCCGGTGAAAGTGGCAAGTGCAGACTATGAGGCATTCTGCCAGAAATACAACGTAGTAGAAAACGGCGGGGAACTGGTCGGAGGATATGGAGAAAACAAACTGGCAGCTTACAGCGTGAAAGCGAATGTGACAGATGCCACTAACGGTCTGAAGACAGTTACGAAAAATGAAGATGGAAGCTTCAGTTTTTCCGCACGCCAGGCAGGAAGCGAATCCGGTATTGAAGGACAGGCACTGAAGACAGCTCCGGATGCGGAAGCAGCTGGATTGACCGTAAAAAATGCAAATGGATCATATGGAGAGTTCCTGCGTGTAGATCTGACAGGAAATTATGGAGACCTGGGATCCAACATGCAGGCAGTAACCTGGACTTACTATGGAGATGACAGCACATACAGTAATGCAAAAGCTACCTATGGAACTAAATTTGCAGCAGATAACTGGATGCATAAGAGCATGGGAATCCAGCTGGCACTGACAAAATCCTTAAGATGTACATTACCGGAAGGGACAGACGGAACCGGCTACTGGACGATCACGATTGCAGCACTGGGTTATAAAGATGTAACCTATCGGTTCCAGGCAACGGATGCAAATATCGTAAAAGATAGTGAAGAAGAGGTAAGTACCGACGAATTAAAGAAAGCAATCGAAGCAGCAGAAGCCCTGACAGAGAATGACTACACAGCCGACAGTTGGTCAGCAATGCAGGCAGAACTGCAGGAAGCAAAAGACGAACTGAAAGACCCGAAGACCCAGGCAACAGTAGATGAAGCAACACATCATCTGAACGCAGCGATCGAAGCCCTGGTAAAAGCACAGAAAGAAACATATGTTCTGATGAACATCCCATACGACGAGTTTTACAAAGCAGATGTAAACAACGACGTCAAAGTAGATGCATTTACCTCTGCAACCAAGAACAAAGTAAGAACCGGTTCTCTGGCAGGCGGATCTTACCATGTGGATGCAAGCGGTGATGAGATCACCGGTGTAACTTTCCCGGTAAAAGTTCCGGCAGGTACGGATCTGAGCAAATACACACAGATTACCGATGATTCCAAAGTAAGTATCACAGTTACCAACAAAGGACAGGAAAGCACAACAGATTATACAGGAAAAGATGCCCTGTTTGAGAGCGCAAGTCATTCCTACTATACACTGAGTGAGAAACCATCTTACTACAAAGAGCTGACCGTAAATGAAGATGGAACCTTCTCCTTTGGAGCAACCCAGGGAACAGCTACTCCCATCACAGAAGGTGTGACAGCGGAACTGCTGACAGAGTCCAGATATGGCGATTATCAGCTGAAGCTGGCTGGTCTGACTGATACCATTCCGTCAGGTACAGCCATCTATGGTGTGATCGTCAGCACAAAAGAAGGCAGCGATTACGGTATGCGCCATCTGGAAAATATCTGGAAAGTTTCTAAACTGGCATGGGCTACCGGATTTACCAGTGCCGTACATAACTGCCCGACATCATCTGAACACTACAAAGCAATGATGGGACAGCATATCAACAAAGTGACTTATTACACAGCTAACGGTATCTATGAGATCCCGGTAGGCGGCGAAAAAGGTCTGTATGTACCTGTAAAATTTGATACCAGCGCAGTTGCTGTAGCAGATGCGGAACTGAAAGACGGAGAAACAAGTGTGGCAACTACTATTTCCGGTCTGACTCTTCCGGAAGGATTTAACGCAGAGTACACGGTAGAGGGTGCTACTGCCAGCGTAAAAGGCGAAAAACTGATCCTGAAAGATGTGAAAAAAGGAGCATACACACTGACTATTACTGATAAGAGTGGAAAATATGCACCGATCAGTTTTAGATTTGAAGTATATGCGGAAACAATGCCGGCAGCATATAACGAAAACAGTGAAAAACCTGGTCTGACAAAAGCAGCAGGCGCTACTGACGCAGAATTTGCAGATTACATCAAGAATATTACCTCCGTATCTGTTAATGGAAAACCTTATGCAGTAAGCGGACGTAATGCAGTAAAACTGTTTAATGATGACGGAACGCTGATCACAGATGCAGCACCATTTGCAGAGGGTGACAGCTTTGAAATCGTAGTAACAGCAACCGGATACAAAGATCTGAGCTTTTCTTATAAGAAAGCTGCAAAAGAAGATCCGGCGAAGGAAATCAACACAGCTTCTCTGGAAAAAGCAATCCAGAGTGCAGAAGCACTGAAAGAAGCAGATTACACAGCAGACAGCTGGAAAGTTCTGCAGGTAGCACTGAAGAATGCAAAGAGTGCCCTGGAAGCTAAGAAAGACCAGACAAGTGTAGATAATGCAGCAGCTTCACTGAACAAAGCTATGGAAGCTCTGGTGAAAGCGGATGGAAGTGCAGCAACTCCTACACCGACCACCACACCAACTACAACACCTGCAGCATCGAAGAACAACACAGCAACTTCCGGTACAGGTAATAAAACAACAACTTCTTCAGGAAGCACAAGTAGCAGCAAGACAGCCAAGACCGGCGACCCGACCAACATCTTCGAGATGCTTGGGCTGGCTGTTGCCTCTCTGGGAACCGGTGGATTTGCGCTGAAGAGAAGAAAAAGAAATAAAAAGTAATAGATAACGGGACGTAAGAACCGGAGGAATAAACGGGTATTGCACATGAGTTTATGTGCAGTACCCTTTTTTTCTTCAAAGGGGGACGAAACGGATTCCGGAGGCATGGGGAAAGCAACCGCTGGTAACGCAAATCCGAACTAAGCATTAACTGTGACTAAGACGCTCAGCAAAGGCTTCGCGCCTAAGTCTCCGTAAATGCTGGATTTCGTATTTGCTAAAAGCACCAGCAAAAGGCTGCCTCCCCCATGCCTCCGGAATCCGTTTCTGGTGGTTGGCAGAAACATTAAAATGAAAAGATGTAACTATTCAGTAGCCACTGTCCCGCGAGGTGTTTTGACATGAATATGTCAAAATCCCGAGACATACAAGCCAAAATGCCATCACCGAAGGTGATTTTTTATGCATTTTGGCTCGTAACTGTGAAGGTACTGAACAGTTACGAAAAGATAAAGGTTTTTAGAGAGATAAAATCTTGCAAAGTATAGAAGACTCTGTTACAATGATAAAAATTTATAGTATCCGTAAGCATTTTCTGACGGATAAAAATATCTAATTAACATATCGGAATCACATATCTAATACTCAGAGTCCTGAGAAAATATCCGATGCATACACAAAAATGAATATAGAACAGAATATGGACATTTTCTTTAGGAATTTTGAAGCAGAGTTATGTCGTCAGTAAAATGCGTTCTCTTTGATGGGAGAGGAAAGTGTGGTACTATAGAAAGAAAGTCTCCGTATTTTGTTCTGTAAGAAAGAAAAGGAGACGCAATGAACGAACAAACGAAAACAATGACGCAGGAAACGCAAAACAGAGAAGATTTTATTATGCTTCCAACCGTAGATTTCTGCTTTAAGGAACTAATGCAGAATGCAAAGGTACGGCAGGGAATGATCGCAGCACTATTGGGAGTAGAGCCGGAAGAGATCGAAGAAACTATTTTACTGCCAACGATCTTACATACAGAATATCCGGATGATAAATATGGGATTCTGGATGTGAAAGTGATTTTGAAAAATGGAACGCAAATGGATTTTGAGATGCAGGTGACGGCAGTATCCTATTGGACAAAGAGAATTCTGTTTTATTTGGGAAAAATGTATACGGATCAGCTGAAAGCAGGAGAAAGTTATGAGAAGCTGAAGAAATGTATCCATGTAGGTATTTTAAACTTTATTCATTTCCCGGATGATGACAGATGCTATCGGAAGATTATTTTCTGTGATAAAGACACGGGGGAAGAATATACAGATTTGCTGGAGATCCATGTGCTGGAACTGAAAAAATTGCCGGAAAAAGAACAGAATGAATCCGGAATTATCCGATGGATGCGTTTTCTGGGAGCAAAGAGCAGAAAGGAGTTCGAGAAAATGGCAAAAGAAGACACTTATATAGACGAAGCGTATGAAATGTTAAAACATATGAGCGCGGATGAAAAAAAGAGATTAGAATACGAAGCGAGGGAGAAAGCAATTCGCGATTATAACTCACAGATGCTGGAATTAAAAGAAGTGGGAAGAAAAGAGGGAAGAAAAGAAGGAATAAAAGAAGGAATAAAAGAAGGAATAAAAGAAGGAATTGCTATTGGAGCAGAGCAAGGTGAACAACGAAAAGCAGCAAGTATTATAACAAATATGTTACGAAAGGGAAAAAGTCCGGAAGAAATTGCAGATATGACAGGGGAAGAACTGGAAAAAATACGGGAGATTCAGAAGCGGTTGTCATAGAACAATTTTAGTAACTATTCAGTAGCCACTGTCCCGCGAGGTATTTTGACATGAATATGTCAAA
>OODK01000174.1_pt1 | contig 77452 bp, 62 predicted proteins | sample 1671371 | NCBI WGS metagenome assembly OODK01 (sample SAMN06348150, study PRJEB24527) | human gut metagenome | biome: human gut; feature: ankylosing spondylitis patient; material: feces | host: Homo sapiens | place: China | collected 2015-10 | reverse complement strand
GGGTGTAGTCGGTGAAGATCTTGTGCAGCTCTTCAGAGGGCTGGTAGCCGTAGGTGGTGCAGGCCTGCTCCGCCATCTTAATACCGCCGTAGGGCATGAATGCACGCTTCAGGGGCTTGTCGGTCTGCAGGCCGACGATCTGCTCAAACTCTTTCAGGCTCTCGTCGATGTAGCCGGGGCCGTACGCGGTCAGACCGCTGACGACCTCGGTCTCCATATCCAGCACGCCGCCCTTGGCACGCTCGGCCTTCTGCAGCTTCTGCAGTGCGCCCCAGAGCTTATCGGTGGCCTCGGTGGGGCCAGCCAGGAAAGACTCGTCGCCGTCATAAGGGGTGTAGTTCTTCTGGATAAAGTCGCGGACGTTGACTTCCTCTTTCCAGATGCGGCCCTCAAAGCCTTCCCACTGTTCAAAATCGATCATTGGAACCTCCTTGCTCCGTTCCTGACGCTCCGACCAATCTGCTTTGCAATAATTGGTTAGAGCAGTCTAACTGTTCCGCCTTAAAAAAGCCGCCGATTGCGGTTTCTGAAAGACAGGGTGGTACAGGGCGCAGAGGTATTTGGATGGCAACCCCTGCGCTGTTTATGAGCCGCTGCAGACAGGCAATCGAGTCCGACTGCAACGGCCTGACAATATAATAACAGTGATTCTCAGAAAAAGCAAGAGGGAACCTGTGGATTTTCTACAAGAGATGGCGGTTTTTGTTATGAAAAATGCTCATGGAGGCTGCCGGAGAAAAATTTTTTGAAAATTTGAAAAACAGGCTTGACAGTCATGACAAACTATGGTATCCTGTTGTCACGGCGAGGTTAGTTAAACCTAACCAAAGCTCCTCCGATTCACTGCAAAGGGATGCCTGCAACTCTCTTTGAGGCGATTCGGTTCCTCCATTCCATTCTCCTATTTATTAAAAAGAGAAAGCGGCTTATGGTTTGCTCCGCTTTCCCTGCGCGCAGCGCGGGGCGCTCTGGTACGGCGCTCTGTGCAAAAAAGAACAAAATGCGGGACACACAGACTTGACCACCTGTGCGCCCCGCTTTTTGTTTTGCAAAGGGAGAGGCAGAACGTCGGCAGAGCTGTCTCTTGACACCCCGGGTGAGTGTACTATAATAATGTGTGTCGGAAAAACGAGAAAAGTTGTTTTTCTTCGGAACGATAAAATGGGAGGAAATGAATGAAAAAATTAGCGAGGGCCATCGTGAAGATGCGCAGGCTCATCCTCATCGCGGCGGTCCTGCTGCTCATCCCGGCGGCAGTGGGAGCCATCGCCACGCCCATCAACTATGACATCCTTTCTTACCTGCCTCAGGATCTGGACTCCCGTGTGGGCCAGCTGCTGCTGGAAACGGATTACCATCTGGCGTCCACCAACATGATAACCGTGGAGGGGATGCCCACCAACGAGCTGCTGGCCATGAAGGCCGAGATCGACGAGGTGCCGGACGTGCTGAACACCTTCTGGCTCAGCGACGTGCTGGACCCGGCGGTGCCGACGGAGATGCTGCCGGCGGATGTCCAGCAGTTTATGTTCGGCAAGAACGACTCCACCATCCTCATCGTCCAGCTGGGCGGTTCGAGCGTCAGCGAAGAGACGATGCAGGCCGTGGCCCAAATCAAGAAGATACTCCGGAAGGACTGCTTCTTCGGCGGCATCAGCGTCATCCTGAGCGACACCAAAGAGCTGGTCATGGGCGAGATGCCCTGGTATGTGCTCTGCGCCGTAGGCGGCTGTCTGCTGGTGCTGTTCCTCTCGCTGGAAAGCTGGCTCACGCCGTTTTTGTTCATGCTGGGGCTGCTCTTCCCGCTGGTCTATAACTTTGGCACGAATATTTTCCTCGGTCAGGTCTGCTTTATCACCGCGTCGCTGGCGGCGGTCTTGCAGCTGGGCGTGACGATGGATTTCTCCATCTTCCTGCTCCACCGCTACGACGAGGAAAAGAAGCTCTGTGCCTCCAACGAAGAGGCCATGGAGAACGCCATCTGTAAGACCATGAGCTCCATCACGGCGTCCAGTCTGACGACCATTGCGGGCTTTCTGGCCCTCTGTGCCATGCAGCTGACGCTGGGCGCAGACCTCGGCATCGTCATGGCAAAGGGCGTGGCGCTGGGCGTCATCTGTACCATCGTCATCCTGCCCTCGCTCATTCTCTTCTTCGATAAGTGGGTGGAAAAATACCGCCACCGCACCTTTATGCCCAAGCTCACCCACCTGAGCCATTTTGTCTCGAAGCACCCGATGCCCGTCGTGGTGGTGTTTATCCTTCTGATGATCCCCTTCGGGCTGGCCCAGAGCAAGACCGATATTTACTACAACATTTTTGCCGCTCTTCCGCAGGATATGCCCGGCATCGTGGGTACGAACAAGCTGGGCGAAGACTTCGGCATGATGACCAACCATTTCATCCTCGTGCGGGAGGAGCTGACTGCCTCTCAGGTGTCCACCCTCTGCGATGAGATAAAGGAGGTGGACGGCATCACCCAGGTGGTGAGCCTCGACTCCATCACCGGCCCGGGCTTTGAGACGGAACTTCTGCCCGACGAGCTGATGAACATCGTCCAGAACGGCGGTTACAAGCTCATCCTTGCCAATGGCCGTTATAAGTCGGGCAGCGACGCGCTGAACGCGCAGGTGGACGAGCTGGTCCGCCTCGTCAAGGAGGCAGACCCCGAGGGCCTCGTCACCGGCGAGGGTGCCATGATGAAAGACCTCGTGGAGATCGCCGACGAGGACTTCAAAAATGTCAACATCTGGTCCATCGCGGCGGTGCTGGTCATCATCGCGCTGTCCTTCCGCAGCCTGTCGGTGCCGGTGCTGCTGGTGGCCAGCATCGAAGCGGCCATTGCCATCAACATGGGCATCCCGTACTTTATCGACGACTCGCTGCCCTTCATCGCCAGCATCGTCATCGGCACCATCCAGCTGGGCGCGACGGTGGACTACTCCATCCTCATGACCACCCGCTACCGCGAAGAGCGGCTGGCCCTCCGCTCGCCCAAGGCGGCGGCACAGCAGGCCCTCGAGCACTGCAGCCAGAGCATCCTGACAAGCGGCCTGACCTTCTTCGCGGCCACTTTCGGCGTCGCGGCCATCAGCAAGGTGGAACTGCTGGAAAGTATCTGTATGCTCATCTCCCGCGGTGCGCTCATCAGTATGGTGGTCATCCTGCTGGTGCTGCCCGCCGGCCTGATGCTGCTGGACGGCCTCATCTGCCGCACCACCTACCACTGGCTCAACGCCCCCAACGCTGCAAAGGAGTGAATGCTATGAGAAAAACTCAGAATTTTCTGCGCCGCGCTGGCTCTGCGGCGCTTGCCCTGACCCTGACGGTCAGCCTCTGTCAGCCCGCCTTTGCGGCGACCAAGGCGCCCTTCTCAAAAGATGAGACGGTGTATGCCGTCATGGCAGCGGACGGCTCTGTCACCAAGACCACCGTCAGCGAGCATCTTTACAATGCCGACGGCCTCGCCGGTGTGGAGGACAAGTCCACCCTGAAAAACATCGTGAACACCGAGAGCTTCGCCGAGTACACCCGGAACGGCGATACGCTGGTCTGGAACACCGACGACACCGATGTTTACTACAAGGGCGACACGGACCGTCAGCTGCCCATCTCTGCCAAAGTGACCTACACGCTGGATGGCAAGACTGCCCCGCTCAGCGAGCTTCTGGGCCAGAGCGGCCACCTCGTGCTCACCATCGACCTGACCAACAATGAGACCGGCAAGGTGACCGTGAACGGCAAAGAGCGCACCATCGTCACCCCGCTGGTCACGGCGGTGGGCGTCGTGCTGGGCGATGACGCCAGCAACGTCAACGCCGTGAACGGCCTGCTGGAAAGTGCGGCCAAGAGCAGCGTCGCGGCCTTCGTCACCCTGCCGGGCGTGAAAGATTCCCTCGACGGCCTGCTTCCCGAACAGGTGAACGGCGTCGCCGAGTACTTACAGGACAGCGTGACCGTGGAGGCCGACGTGGAGTCGCTGACGGCGCCTCAAATCCTGCTGGCCTGCGCGGCGAGCGCCGAGGCACTGGGGCAGGGGGATGAAGTCTTCGACCTCGACAGCCTCAACGATTTGACCGACGGCATCGCGGCACTGAATGATGCCATGAACCAGCTGCTGGACGGTGCATCGCAGCTGAAAGCGGGTGCGGCACAGCTTGCCGCCGGTTCGCTGGCTCTGCTGGACGGTGCGAACCAGCTGGACAGCGGCCTCGGACAGCTGACGGAAGGGCTGGACACCCTGACGTCCAACAACGCCGCCCTGACTTCCGGCGCACAGCAGGTGGCCGACGGCGTGCTGGACTCCGCCAACCAGACCCTCATGGAGAACGGCCTCATCGACACCCCCATGACGTGGGATACGTATGAAGCCGTCATTGACGACATCCTCTCGCTGGGCGACAAGACGCTGGCGGCAGGCCGCAAAAAGATGGTGCGCACCATCTGGGAGCAGGCTCCGCAGTTCAAGGCCAGCCAGCTGGACATCGCGCTCTACCTCGCGGTCACCAGGACCGACCACGACCTTGAGGCCGCCCTGCGCCTGATGCAGAGCTTTTCGCCCGATTTCATCATGGGCTGGCTGAAAAAGCTCACTGACAGCGACGCCCAGCAGAAGATCCACGACGAGCTGGTCTATCAGACCGCCAACAGCGAGGATATGGCCAGCGTCCGCGCCCTGAAAGAAAATCTGGGCCAGATACAGTTCTTCGTGTCCAGCGTCGGCCAGTACGCCGACGGCGTGGCTGCAGCCGCTGACGGCGCACACACCGCCAAGGACGGAAGCGCTCAGCTGGCCGGCGGCGCATCCGCCCTGTATGACGGTGTGCTCCAGCTCCAGAACGGCACCGACCAGCTCAGCGGCGGCCTCGTGCAGTTCAATGAGGAGGGCATTTCTCAGCTCACCGGTGCGCTGGACGCCGACCAGCTCCACGCCCTGCAGACCGTGGTGGAAGAGATGACCAGCCGCCTCGCCGACTACACCAGCTTTGCCGGTGTACCCGAGGGTGCGTCCAGCCGGGTGAAGTTCCTCTACAAGACCGCCGAGACGCCCACCGAAACGGCTCCGGTGGAGACGACGGCAGACAACGCTTCGGAGGGCAATTTCTTCCTCCGCCTGTGGCACCGCCTGCTGGCCCTGTTCGGGCTGCAAGAATAAAAGAATATAAAATGAAAACCGCCCGGACGCTCATCGTCCGGGCGGTTTTCTGCAAAGCAGAGGATGGAGGTTTTGAGAATGAGAAAATAGCTTAGTCGTTATACTCGAGGTAGGCGCCCTTCATGGGGCTGGCGGCGTGCTCACTGAACAGCCGCAGTGTGCCGCGCTTGTAACGGCGGGGCTTCGGCTTCCATGCAGCGCGGCGCTGAGCCAGCACGGCGTCGATCTCTTCGGGGGACTTGCGCTCCCCCTTGATGCCGATGATGTTCAGCTTGCGGGCGGGGATGTCGATTTCGATGAGGTCGCCCTCTTCCACCAGAGCGATGGGGCCGCCGGTCTGGGCCTCAGGGCTGCAGTGGCCGATGACGGGGCCGGTGGATGCACCGGAGAAGCGGCCATCCGTGATGAGGGCGATGCTGCGGCCCAGCTCCTTGTCCGAGCTGATGGCCTCGCTGGTGTAGAACATCTCCGGCATGCCGCTGCCCTGAGGGCCTTCGTAGCGGATGAAGACGGCGTCGCCCTTTTCCACCTTGTGGTGGAGCACGGCGTCCAGACACTCTTCTTCGCTGTCGAAGGGGCGAGCGCGGAGCACAGCCTGGAACATCTCCTTAGGGCAGGCGGTGTGTTTGATGACCGCGCCCTCCGGGGCAAGGTTGCCCTTCAGGATGGCGATGCTGCCGTCGGTGCCGATGGGGTCGGAAGCCGGGCGGATGATGTCGGCGCGGGTCAGCTTGATGCCGCAGCGGGCATTCGCCTCGTCCAGCAGTTGCTGGCAGTGCTCGTAGAAGCCGTTCGCCTTCAGCTCGTCCAGATTCTCGCCCAGCGTCTTGCCGGTGATGGTCATGGCGTCGAGATGGAGCACATCCCGGATCTCCTCCATGATGGCAGGCACGCCGCCGGCATAGTAGAAGAACTCTGCGGGCCAGCGGCCGGCCGGGCGGATGTCCAGCAGGTACTTTGCGCCGCGGTGGAGACGGTCAAAGGTGTCGCCGTCGATGGAGATGCCAAATTCATGGGCGATAGCAGGCAGATGGAGCAGGGCGTTAGTGGAGCCGGAGATGGCCGCGTGGACCATGATAGCGTTCTCGAAACTGTCCATCGTCACGACGTCGCTAGGGCGCAGGCCCTGTTTGGCGAGGACGACGGCCTGATAGCCGGCCCGGCGGGCGTACTCCACCAGGTCGGGGCTGGTGGCCGGCAGCAGGGCGCTGCCCGGCAGGGCCAGACCCAGAGCCTCAGCCATGATCTGCATGGTGGAGGCGGTGCCGATGAAGCTGCAGGCACCGCAGCTGGGGCAGGCGTTCTGCTTGGCCCAGTTGAGCTTTGCTTCGTCGATCTCGCCGCGCTCATACTTTGCGCTGTACATACCCAGCTGCTCCAGCGTCAGCAGCTCCGGGCCTGCGTGCATGGTGCCGCCGGTGACCACCACCGAGGGGATGTTCACCCGGGCCAGCCCCATGAGGTTCGCGGGCATACCCTTGTCGCAGCTGGAAATATAGACGCCGCCGTCAAAAGGGGTCGCGTTGGCGTGGATCTCGATCATATTGGCGATCATCTCGCGGCTGGCGAGGCTGAAGTTGATGCCGTCGGTACCCTGACTCTCGCCGTCGCAGATGTCGGTGGCAAAGTACCGGGCGCCGTGGCCGCCGGCCTCGGCTGCGCCCTTGCAGGCGGCGTTGACCAGCTTGTCCAGATGGCCGCTGCCGGGGTGGCTGTCGCCAAAGGTGCTTTCTACGATGATCTGAGGCTTGGAAAGTTCATCCGGCGTCCAGCCGGTACCCAGACGGAGCGGGTCCAGTTCGGGAGCCAGCTTGCGCATTTTTTGACTAGTGAGTTCCATAACAAATTCCTGTATCTTCCATGATATTTGATGTGTGCAAATGATGCTTTAGACAAGGCCCACAGCGTGGAGGATGACCAGCACGATGAAAGCAACGATGCCGCCGAGGGCGTTGGTGGTGGTGAAGTACTTCAGACCCTGCTTGGTATCAAAGCCGTACAGGGAGGTGAAGATCCAGAAGCCGCTGTTGTTGACATGCCAGCCGACCATGGAGCCGGCGCCGATGGCCAGAGTGGTCAGGACGGGGTCGAGGCCCAGAACGGTCATCAGGCCGCCCATCAGACCTGCAGCGGTCATAGATGCGGTGGTCATGGAGCCGCAGACGGTCATCAGGATAGCAGCCATCAGGAAGGGGACGAGCACAGCGGGGAAGCTGCTCTCGGCGATCATGCCGCCGATGGTGGCGATGGCTTCGTTCTCGCGGAGGATGCCGCCCATAGAACCACCCATAGCGGTGATGAGCAGAGCGCCGATGGCGATCTGGAGGGCGCGGCCCACCCAGTTGTTCATGACGATCTCGAACCAGGAGCTCTTCTCGGTCAGCTTGCAGCCGGTGCCGTCAGCATTGGCTTTCTTGACGACCTTGTCCTTGCGGCCGAAGATCAGGCAGCCGACAGCGATGATTCCTATGAACAGAGCCAGAACGGTGTTGCCGAAGGTGTTGAAGAAGCTGTAGGCGGCGGAACCTTCTTCAGTGAACAGCTTGCCGATGGAGCCGATGGCGATCATGACAGCGGGCAGCAGCAGGGGCAGGAAGGAAGCGCCGGAGCTGGGGGTGTTGTCCTCTTTGATGAGCAGGGCGTTGACGTCGTTGGTGTCCTCCACAGCCTCGATGCCCTCGGTGTACTGGGGCAGCGGAGCGACGTACTCGCCCTTGGCGTAGACAGGGCGCAGGCCCAGGTAGCACACGGCAAAGGAGATGACGGAGCAGATGAGGCCGATGATAATGACAGTGCCGATGTCAGCGCCCAGCAGGACGGAGACAGCCAGGATGCCGGGGGTGGGAGGCACCAGACCGTGGGTCAGGGTAAGGCCCAGGTTGACAAAGGGGGCTACCTGCTGCATACCCAGCTTCTTGCGCTTGGCAAGGATGGCGGAGATGGGGGCGTTCAGGATGATGGCGATGTCGCCGAAAACGGGGATGCTCATGATGAAGCCGGTCAGGGCCGGGGCCAGCTCGAGGCACTTGCCCTTGAACTTCTTGATGAAGAAGTTGACCATGCTGGTGGCAGCGCCGGTGTCATTGATGCCCGATGCAATGACTGCACCAAAAATAATCATAACACCAATGGAGCCTAAAGTCGAGCCGAAATACTTGGTGATGGAAGAAAAGGTGTCCACGAGGGTCTTGCCGGAGGCTAGACCACAGAAGGTGGCAGTCAGAAACAGAACCATGACCGGATGCATCTTGAATTTCAGGGTCAGGACGGTCAGGATGATGATCGCAATGATCAGCATGATCACAAAATGTAGAGGTGACATAATGTACTCCTTTTAAAGTTTAGAGGCACTGGTTCTTTTCCAGTGCGGCATAGGTCGTACGATAGGCATTCTCAATGACCCACTCAGGGGTCTTGGCCCAGTATTCGGGGCGGAAGGTCTCCACCGAGACCATGCCGTCGTAGCCGCAGCATTTCAGGGTCTGCAAAAAGCTGTCGGTGTTCACGGCGCCGGTGCCGGCAAAGCAGCGCTTGTCCTGCCCCATCTCGCTTTCCGGGACGTCGTCGGCGCTCATCAGGTGGATGGCAAAGATTTTTTCGGGCTGCACGTTTTTGATGGCGCTGAAATCGTTGCAGCGGCCGTTGAGGTAGATGTTGTAGGAGTCGAACACGAAGCCTGCGTTGTCCTCGCCCACGGCCCGCACGATGCGGTCGGCGGCCTCGATGCTGCGCACACAGCTCTTGCGCAGGCCAACCAGCTCGAAGCAGAGCTTCATGCCGTAGGGCCGGGCCAGCGCCGAGAGTTTTTTCAGGATGCGGATGCACTCCTGCTCTGCGGCGGCTGCATCACCGGTGAACACCCCGCTGGGGTCGAGGGGCGGCACGATGATGACGTAGCCGCTGCCGATGGCGCTGCCCACCTCACAGGCCAGCTTGAAGTCCTGCATGGCGGGGTCATCCCAGTCGGGCGTTTCGTCCGGCAGCATCCCATGATGCAGGTAGACGGCGTTGATGGCGTGGGGCTTGAGCCGATGCGTTTCGAAAAATTCCTTGAGCTGCTCTACCGTGTGGTCCTTGAGCCAGCCTCGGAGCAGATCAAGTCGTATTTCGATGTAATCGAAGCCAGCTTTCTCGCAGAGGGCGAGATCCTTTTCCAGAGTAGAGCAGTCGCGGGCGCAGGCTTCATTATAAGAGGTCTTCATAAGCAGCAGTACTCCTTTTTGCCCATCTCAGCGGATGGGAAATTTGACGACGGAGTTGGTCTGGGTGCTGCGGTAGATGGCCTCGAACAGCTCCACGGTCTTGCGGCCGTCGCGGGCGTCCACCAAGGGCTTAGTGTGGGTCTCCACGGCGTGGAGGAAGTCCTTGATCTGCTCCTGATGGTAGTAGTACATGGAGTCCACGCTGTTGAAGAAGTCGCAGTCGCCCTTCTTCCAGTCCTCCAGATCGTCGGCCTCGCCCTCAACGGTCCACAGGTCGTTGTAGGGCGGCTCGGTGATGGTGGACATACCGGCGATGAACATTGCGCCGCCGTCGGTCTGGACGCCCACGCCTGCACCGTTCTCGCCGAAGACGTGTACCTTGCCGTAGAGGGCGGGGTTCTGGCTGTTGCTGACCACGATGTTGCCCACGGCGCCGCTCTTGAATTTGACGACGGCCACGGCGGTATCTTCCACTTCAATGTAGGGGTGGTTCAGATTCTTCCAGACGCCGTATACTTCATCGACGTCGCCCATGTACCACAGCAGCAGGTCGAGCTGATGGGGTGCCTGGTTGACCAGAACGCCGCCGCCTTCGCCCTTCCAGGTGCCACGCCATGCGTCGCTGTCGTAGTAGGCCTTATCACGCCAGCCCAGCATGGTGACCATGCCCAGCACCGGCTTGCCGATCTTGCCGGCCTCGATGGCCTCGTGGATGCGCATACAGGGGCGGTAGAAGCGGCGCTGCACCATCGTGCCGATGGTGACGTGGTTCTTGTCGCCTGCCTCGATAATGCGGTCGCAGTCAGCGAGGCTGGAAGCCAGAGGCTTCTCGATGAGGACGTTGCAGCCGTTCTCCGCTGCGGTCACAGCGGGGTCGCAGTGGATGGGGTGCGGGGTGCAGACGCTGACGACGTCCAGATGTTCTTTCTGGATCATCTCCGCAATGTCCGAGTAGGCGTGGACATTGTATCGCTCTGCGAAGGCTTTTGCACGCTCCAGATCAGCGTCACACACGGCAGTGAACTCGCTGTTCTCCAGCTGGGCGTATGCCTTTGCATGGAAATCACCGACCTTTCCGCAGCCGATGATACCGGTTTTCAACTTCATTGTTTTCTCCTTTTCTTGATGCTCTGAACAGGAAAATTGTCGCACGACTTTTTCTGGCTTCATGATACCACTTCCGGATTTTCACAGCAAGTTGTTTCCGGAAGCTTCTACTTTTCCCACATTACGCGATTTTTTGATTGTGCATTTTGCTCAAAAATGAAGGGGAATTTCGTCGTGTGAACGAATTAAATCGAAAATGTAAACTTTTTCGCAAAATAAGTCAGACAACTTTTACCGTGAAACAGCAGCCTGAAAATCAAAAAAGAGGTGCCGTAGCACCTCTTTGCAGTGTCATTGTTCCTGATTTTCCAGCTCCCGGTTCCGTGCATCGTAGATCTCTTTGATGGCGGCCCGGTTATAGGAAATGTGCATCGTCATGGCGCTGCGCGCCCCTACGGGGTCGTGCTCGGCGATGGATTTTGTGATGGCGCGGTGGGTGATGATGGTCTCCTGCCGCAGGCGGCGGTGGGTCAGGTTCACGAACATCAGCACCGCAGTCTCGATGATGGAGATGATCTGCTCCACCACCTTGTTCTTGCTACACCGGGCGATGTAGGTGTGGAAATCGATGTCGTCCTGGATGTAATAGAGGTCATGCTCTATCTTATATTCCACAGTGTCGCACAGGTCTTTCAGATGTTCGATCTCTTCGTCGGTGGCGTTGTAGGCTGCCAGCTCGGCGATGCCCGGCTCCAGAATGAGGCGCAGGTCCACCAGATTCATGGCCAGTGTGACCTTATCTTCTACGTTGCGCAGATTCAAAGGGTCGAGGTCAGTGGGGACGAGGTCTTTTACATAGGTGCCGGAGCCGCGCCGCGTCTCGAGGACGTTCCGGGAGACCATGAGCTTTACGGCTTCCCGCACTGTGCTGCGGCCTACCCCGAACATCTCCGCCAGCTTGAATTCGTTGGGCAGTTTGTCGCCTGCCTTCAGGGGCAGCTTTGTGATGTACTCGTACAGCTGCTCTTCCACCTGCTCGGCCAGCAGGGTGTTCTTGATACCAGAAAACGATGCCATATCTTTTTCCTCTTTTATTTTACACGAATCAGCGACCCGACCACTTCGCAATGTGCGCTGTGGGGGAACATATCCACCGGCGTGAAGCCCTCGGCGCGGTAGCCTTTCTGGGTCAGGAGAGCGAGGTCGCGGGCCATCGTCTCGGGGTTGCAGCTGACGTAGACGATGCGTTTGGGGGCCATGCGGGCCACGCTCTCGATGAAGGCGGGCGTCGAACCTTCCCGGGGCGGGTCCATGAAGACGACGTCGGCCTTCTGGCCCGCGTCGGCGGCTTCCCGTATCCATGCGGTGGCGTCAGCGGCAAAGAAGCGGGCGTTTTTTACGCCGTTGTGCTTCGCGTTGCCGATGGCATCCCGGACGGCGTCCCGGTTCACTTCCACGCCCACCACCTGCCGGGCCTTGTCAGAGGCCGTCAGGCCGATGGTGCCGATGCCGCAGTAGGCATCGAGGACGACTTCTTTGCCGGTGAGGTGGGCGGCATCGACGGCCAGCCCGTAGAGCACGGCGGTCTGGACGGGGTTCACCTGATAGAAGCTGCGGGGGCTGAGGGCGTAGGTCTTGCCGCAGAGGGTGTCGAGGATGAAGCCCTTGCCGTAGAGGACTTTTTCGTCCTCGCCCAAAACGACGCTGGTGCGGCGGGGATTGTAGTTCTGTACGACGGTGGTGACGGGGACGCCCCGCTTTTCGGCCTCGGCCAGCAGGGCTTTCACGAAGTTCTTTGCGCCGGGCAGCACGGGCTGGGCCGTGACCAGCACCACCATCACCTGACCGGTGGCGACGCCCCGGCGGAGCAGGCAGTGGCGGAGCAGGCCGGTGCCTTTGTCCTCGTTGAAGGGCTGGTAGCGGCAGGCGTTGGCGGCGGCGCGGACGGCCAGCATCACCTTGTCCAGTACCTCGTCCTGCAAAAGGCAGCTCTCCACCGGCAGCACCTTGTGGGTGCGGGCCGCGTAGATGCCGGAGGTGAGTTTTCCACCGGCAGCGGGGGCAAAGGTGGAGATCACTTTATTGCGGTAGTGGTAGGGCGTTTCCATCCCCCGGATGGGGGCGACAGGGCCGTATTTGCCCAGCAGGGCGCGGACGTCGGCCTCTTTCTTTTTGAGCTGTGCGGCGTATTCGGTGGCCAGCATCGGGCAGCCGCCGCAGTTTTTGGCGCGAAGTTTGCAATCCATTATCATATCCTCCTGAAACCAGACCGCAGGGTCCATTGCCTTACGGATGGCAGTGCGTTTTCATTCAGTACGAGTTGAGCGGCCTGCCAAGGGCTCCCCTAACAGGGAAGCCGGCGAGCGCAGCGAGACTGAGAGGTTTAACCGTACGGATCATACAGGTCATATTCTTCCGATTCTGCGTGCTTTTCGTTCAGTACAGCGATGGCCTGTTCCAGCTCGCTCTGGGAGCAGCCGCTCTCGCTCACCAGCGCCCGCACAGCCTGTGCGAGGTCGCCGCCAAAGACGGTGTCCAGACGCTGGCGCATGGTGTAGACGCCGTAGGCCCGGCGGGTGACGGTGGGGGCGTAGAGGTTGTGGTTCTGCTCTTTGGTGCAGGTGACCCAGCCCTTCTCTTCCAGCCGGTATAAAAAGTTCAGCACAGTGGCGGCGGCCCAGCCTTTTTCGGCCAGACGCGCACCGATGTCCCGCCGCGACACGGGCGGTTTGCAGTCCCACAGGGCCAGAAGCACCTGTTCCTCCGCCGCCGAAAGGGCTTTCAGCCTGTCCGGAATGCCATACATGGGGGCCATCTCTCCTTTTTAAGTAAAAAACTTAATTTTACATTTGTCTTAGATACTGACATTGTACCAAAAATCAGGAAAAAGAACAAGAGCAGAAAACCCAGCAGCCATGCGGCTCTCCACTATCTATTTTACAAATGTCTTTAAAAATGTCCCCTGCACGAGGACATTTGTACGCTTCGTGCGCCCGCCCGGGCTTTGACGGCTTAACTTTGTGCAAAGATGCTCTTGTTTTGCACCCCTCAAAACCATTATACTACGGACAAATCCAGAGCACAACGCCCGAACGGGCCGTCAGATAGAGGAAAAGGAGAGAATCCGTCATGGCACGAGTTTATAATTTCAGCGCAGGTCCCAGCATGTTGCCCGAAAAGGTGCTCAAGCAGGCTCAGGCAGAGCTGCTCGAATACGGCGACAGCGGCCAGAGCGTGATGGAGATGAGCCACCGCAGCAAGTGGTTCGACGCCATCATCACTGACACCGAAGCCACCCTGCGCCGGGTGATGAACATTCCCGATCATTATAAGGTCGGCTTCTTCCAGGGCGGCGCGACCCAGCAGTTCGCCATGGTGCCGCTGAACTTCATGACCACCGGCAAGGCCGACTACATCGTCACCGGCAACTTCTCCAACCTGGCCGCAAAGGAAGCCGCAAAGTTCGGCGAGGCCAAGATCGTCGCGTCCAGCAAGGACAAGAACTTCACCTACATCCCGGACGTGAACGCCATCGACTACGACAAGGATGCAAGCTACATCCACATTTGCCAGAACAACACCATCTTCGGCACCCAGTATGTCGAGGTGCCTCAGGTGGAGGGTGTGCCGCTGGTGGCGGATATGAGCTCCATGATCCTTTCCAAGCCCGTGGACGTCACCAAGTACGGCTGCATCTACTTCGGCGTCCAGAAGAACGTCGCCCCCGCCGGCATGGCCATCGCCATCGTCCGGGACGACCTGCTGGGTCACGCCGCCGACAATGTACCCACCATGATGAACTACACCACCCTGCTGGCCAAGGACAGCATGTACAATACGCCGCCCTGCTGGTGCATCTACATGACCGGTCTGGTGCTCAAGTATCTGGAAAACGACATCGGCGGCCTTGCCAATATGCAGAAGATCAACGAAGCCAAGGCCAAGGTCCTGTACGACTACCTCGATGGTCAGGACTTCTTCAACAATCCCGTGGAGCACCGTTACCGCAGCACCATGAACGTCACCTTCACCAGCCCTGACCCTGACCTCGACAAGAAGTTCTGCGCCGAGGCCGCAGACGCCGGTTTCGTCAACCTGAAGGGCCACCGCCTCGTGGGCGGTATGCGCGCCTCCATCTACAACGCAATGCCAGCCGAGGGCATCGACAAGCTGGTAGACTTCATGGAGAAGTTCCGCAAAGAGAATGCATGAGTTTTGTGTATAGGAGATAGGAAAGTATGTTCACCATCAAAACCCTGAACGCCATCAGCCCAGTAGGTCTGGCAAAGCTGAACAAAAACCTGTTCGACGTCTCGGTGGACGCCGACGCCCCCGACGGCATCCTTGTCCGCAGCGCCGATCTGCTGAACACCACCTTCGATGACAACCTGCTGGCCATTGCCCGTGCCGGTGCCGGTGTCAACAATATTCCTCTCGACCGGTGCAGTGAGCAGGGCATCGTGGTGTTCAACACGCCCGGTGCCAACGCCAACGCTGTGGCGGAACTGGTCATCGGTATGCTCATCGCGGGCAGCCGCAATGTGGCTGCTGCCGCCCAGTGGACTCAGGGCCTTGCCGGCGACCCCGCCATGGCAAAGAGCGTGGAGAAGGGCAAAAAGCAGTTCGTGGGCAACGAAATCAAGGGCAAGACCCTCGGCGTCATCGGCCTGGGCGCCATCGGTTCCCGCGTCGCCAACTGCGCCATCGAGCTGGGGATGGAGGTGTACGGCTATGACCCCTATATCTCCATTGATGCTGCGTGGAACCTGAGCAGTCAGGTCCGTCACTGCGTCAACCTGAATGATATGCTTCCCCTCTGCGACTACATCACCATCCATGTGCCGTATCTGCCCACCACCAAGGACACCATCAATGCCCAGACGCTGGCCCTCTGCAAGGACGGTGTCAAGCTGCTGAATTACGCCCGCGGTGAGCTGGTGAACACCGACGCCCTGCTGGAAGCCCTTGACACCGGCAAAGTGTCCGGCTACATGACCGACTTCCCCACGGAAGCTCTGCTGGGTCGTCCGGGCGTCATCTGCACGCCTCATCTGGGCGCTTCCACCCCGGAGGCCGAGGACAACTGCGCGGTCATGGCCGCCCAGGAGCTCAGCGACTACCTCAAGAACGGCAACATCATCCACTCGGTGAACATGCCCGAGGTGCATCAGCCCCGCGCCGGCGGCAAGCGCATCTGCATCATCCACAAGAACGAGCCGGGCATGATCAGCCAGATCACCGCCCTGACCACGGAGGCGGGCCTGAACATCGAGAACATGGTGAACAAGAGCAAGAAGAACATGGCCTACACCATGCTGGACGCCACCGGTGCCGTGAATGATGCACTGGCCGCGAAGCTCTCGGCTATCCCCGCCGTCGTCCGGGTGCGCATCCTGTGATGCTGCGATAAAATTTCCTGAGGCCGCTGCCCTTCCGAGGCGGCGGCCTTTTCGTAAGCGGATGCGCTTGAATCCCGTCATTGACCACAGCAGGGATTTGCGGTAAAATCATATCAGCCGGAGTGTCGGCCTGCGCGGCCCGCCCGGCTGAAGATGATGAATACAGGAGGTTTGTCCATATGAAGGCCAAAAGATTGCTTTCGCTGCTTCTCACAGCAGCCCTCATGCTGAGCATGATGACCCCGGTGCTGGCCGCCTCGGCAGAGACCGAATTGCCCCGCGCCTCTCAGACCCGGCTGGAAGAGACGAATGAAGTCGTCTCCATTCGTCTGCAGGCTGCCGGAAAGCTGGTCTATGGCTCCCCGTTCGAGCTGTCGGTGGTCACCCGCCCGGCGGACGCGCAGTATATCGGCGTGGTGCTGGGCGTCAAGGGTGAAGCCAAGGGCTACGTCACCCTCGTGCTCTCCGATAAGCTCCGCACCCTGCTCAAGATGATACCCCTGCCCCGCAAGATGTCCAAGACCCCTGATCAGGTAGAAGAGTTCAATGTCTACGCCTATGTCAAACAGCTCATCGACGGCAACGACGTCAGTGTGCTGCTGGGCGTGGCCGATGAGGTCGTCAAGGTGATGGATACCCTGAAATTCTATATCCCCACCCTGAAGGATATGTCCATGGGCCTGAAGCTCTCCCTCGAGCTCATCCGCCGCTACCTTCCCGAGGGCGCGTTCAGCCGTATCTATCTGGATGAACAGCCCGTGGATTCGGGCAGCTATGTCGCGGGTGCCGTGGCGCTGGAATCCGGCGATTTGAACACCGCCGGTGTGGCCATGTTCAAGATAAAGCCCAAGACTGAGGGCGTCCGCCTCTACTGGGCCGAAGACCTGCCCGCCGGGATGACGCTGGCCGAGGCTGAGGCACACAATGTCGGCGCTCTGCTGGAGTCGGACGGCGTGGTGGTCGATAATGCCAAGGTCACCTGTACTTATAAAAAGAAGGGCCTGTTCAGCAGCAAGTCCACGGAGTTCCCGACGCAGCCGGGTATCTATACCCAGACGGCAACAGTCTCCGGTAACTATTCCTGTGAGAAGATCACACGGACCATCGTCATCAGCTAAAGGGTGCTGTTCTGAAAAAAGTAAAATGAAATGAGAGTGCCGCTGCACGAGGAATCGTGCGGTGGCACTCTTTTTTGCGTGTACACACGAAAACAAATTTTGGAAAAAACACACGCAATCTGTTATGTATACTAGTTTATTTCAAATAAAATTGTGCATGATGTATATATAAGAAAAATATTCGCGAAAAGATTATGGCAAAAACTACAAAAAACCCTTGAAATGTGTCGGGAAAATGTTTATTATAGAGTCACGGACGAAAAAAATAAAAAGGGGGAATGAAGATGCTGGGGATGATGATGGATTTCCTTCGTGATTCTATAGATCCGGTGTTTGCAAAAGGAATGCTTACGATCTATAACTCTACAACATCGGTGATCATGGGGATTGCTGCAGTCGTGGCAATCGCTCAGCTCTTTCAGGAGAATAAGGATTCGGAGAATGATAAGGAGGAAGAGAAGCCTCTGAAGCGGTGTGCAGGAGAACTGTTTTTGGTAGTTGCAATTATCTTTTTTTGTTACGGAGAATACTGCGAGCTTCACTATTACGAGGTGCCAAACATCAATTTCTACGATAGTTATGAAAAGGTGGAAAATGAGATCTCCGCGCCCGGCAGTATAGCGGACATCGTATATGACGAGGCGGCGAACCAAAGAGAAAATGAGGACGTAGAGGAGAGTGATGGGGAATTCAAGGTGTACGGCATCAACTATGTGCCGGGAAGCCTTATTTATCATCGGATGGGGGAAAAGGTGGACATCATTCTCTATGTAACGTGGGACAAGGGTCGGAAACCCATACCGAAAGCTGAAAAGCTGGACTTCGAATTTGATAGAGAGAAGATCCAACCGTGTGCTGAGGACAAATTCAAGATAACTGCATCCCCCTTTTTGTTTTGCTCCAAGGCAAAATACTTGGGTGACAGCAGCGATATGGTGCTGTATAACTACTATGACCTTAGCAAGCATCAGGTAATCATATCGCTTCTGGATGCCGAAACGCGGAAAATTGTACAGATGAAACGAGGGCAGTTATCGAAACCGATGGTGTTTGAAAAATTGCAGCCCGGGATATACTACTATGCGGTAGAAGCGGACGGTTACAGTCCCTATGTTTCACCCTACTCCCTTCAAGTTGTAGCCGGAGGAAAAAAGGACGGATGGGAAGGAGCTTATGTTTCCATGCGGGAGACAAAAGAAGAGTCGGAGGACGAGGAATTCCGGGTGCTCGTATGGGCGGGAGACGATTATCCTCTGCCGAATACAAAGCTGAAAGCCTACATAGAGCACCCAAATGAACTGGAGGAAGAAAAGGAAAATTTCTATAAAATGGCCACAGATGAAAATGGATTTTTGTTTTTTGAAGAGGACCTCATGAACGGAGCAAGGCCGATAGAGAGGAGATACCAACTTTATTGGAACAGGTGGATGCTGCTTAGCTATGAAGATGAATCTCGGGATTCTGCTGTTGAGGTCGAAGTGAAGGATGGCCTCGGAATTGCGAGACTGGCCGAACGCTAAAAAACGAAGGAGCACTGCATTAGCAATGCTCCTTCGTTTTTTAGTTACATCCGGAACCGCCAGCCCCAGCCGCCGCCACAGCAGCAGTTGCAGAGCAGATTGAGCAAAATCATGCTCCAGCACCAGCGCATCAGCCCGCCGGGCTGGGCGTAGGTGGTCTGGGTGCGGTAGGTCTGGCCGGGATTCTGCATCCGGCGCAGGTGCATCTGGTACTCGGTGTTATTGGGGTCTAGCTGAACGGCGCGGCGGGCGTCCTGCAGCGCGTCGATGCTGTTGCCGAGGCCCTGATTGGCCAGCGAGGAGAGGTAGTACCACCGCGCTGAGCGGCTGTTCATGCTGTCCAGCACCCGGCGGGCCTCAGCGTAGCGGCCATTGGCCACAAAGTTGCGGGCCGCCTGCATCTCGGGGCTGTCAGAGCCGGAGTAGCTGGCCCCGCTCTGCTGCTGGTAGCCGCCAAAACCAAATCCGAAACCAAACGGGTCGAACCCGAAGCCGAAATCGCCCTGCTGCCAGCCGTTCTGGCTGTAGCCCTGATCGTATCCCTGCTGGTAGCCGCCCTGATAATAACCCTGCTGGCCGTAGCCGTAACCGCCGCCGGGCTGTCCGCCCATCTGGGGGCCGGTGTCGCCCTTGGTGATGGCGTCGTAAGCTGCCTGCACCTCTTTGAAGTGCTCTTCGGCGGTGGGGTCGTTGGGGTTCAGGTCGGGGTGCCAGCGCTTGCACTTGGCACGGTAGGCTTTCTTTATCTCGTCGTCGGTTGCGCCGCGCTGGATGCCCAGCACCTCATAGGGATCTCTCATGGGTCTACTTCCTCACGTCTCTCAGGCCATGCGCGGCCTTTTCGTTCCATACAATATTACAGTCTACAGGACAGTGCCTGCAAAATCAAGACAAAATCCGCCTTTTGGGCGGAATTGGTTACTTTTTCTGGGTCTCTTTGGCCTGCTTGCAGTTGTATTTGAGCCACACGCCGGAATACAGGATGTTCCGCAGAAGGTCCGAGTCCTCCACGCAGGGCAGACGCTCGAAGCTTCTGGCGCACCGGGCTAACAGCAGCTCGAAGATGTCCCGCATCTCTTCCTCGTAGCCGGGCTGACGGCTGAGGGAGCGCAGCGGATTGTATGCGCCCTTTTTCTCGTCCCGTGCCAGGTCATCGTAGGCGTCCAGCAGGTAGATGAATTTGCCCAGATGGAAGCCGATGCTCCGCAGCTCCGGCGACCAGTGGTCCTGCTTGTAGTCGAACAGCTCGGCCATCAGCTCGCCGAAGCAGCCCGACACAGCGTCGAGGTCTTCGCTGCCCTCGGCTTCCAGCTGAGTTAGCCGGTCGAGGCAGGTACGGATGGCGTTGCACTGTCGGGGCCAGCGCTGTGCGGCGGTCTGAGCAGGGGAGTCCAGCAGCTTTTCGAAGCCGAGGCCCAGCAGGCTGTGGTCGTCGTTCCATTTATCGGCGGCGTTGTAGTAGTGGAGCGCCACGCTCATATCGGCGCAGTAGTCGGTGGGGCCGCTGTGCCGCCAATTTATCTTCCGGATGGGGTGGATGGGGCAGTGGCCGCTGCCGGTGACGCACTCGCTCTCACCCTCGTAGAGGCTGGAAAGCAGCAGATCCAAGAACGTCAGATCATAGCTCAGTGTCAGACGACCCCGCAGGCCGTGGAGCGCACCGATGCGGCGGCAGAGGCCGCAGTAGGCCGTGCGGTAGCGGGCCTTGGCCTCGTCGTCCAGCGCGGCCTGATTCGGGATGACATATCCAAACATACGTTAGCTCTTCTTGATGAACTGGGTGCCGCAGCGGGGGCAGGAGATCTGGATGCGGCCCCGGCCCCGGGGAACGCGCAGCTTCTGGCGGCACTGGGGGCAGCGGTAATAGTGGTATAGCCTGCGGTTGTCCCACTGGTCCTTCAGGCCGCTGAACTTATTGCGGATGCGGTCCTTCACGGCGTAGTATTTATAATTTTCTTCGGTGCGCTTGGAGATGTTGCGGCTGAACATCCGGTAGTAGCAGAAGCCCAGCAGCACCACGCCAACGTACAGCAGCAGTGGCAGACGGGTGAGGATATAGACCAGGATCAGCACGAGAGAGGCGATGTTCAAAAACTGGTTCAGACCATCGGTGCCGTAGCGGCCTATCATGAACTGGCGTATCTTTTCTTTCATAAACGTCCTTCCTCATAAAAGAGGGGCGGGTGCGCCGCCCCTTCTGTATTTTTCTGCTCTCAGGATACCATGCAACCATGAGAAAATTTTGAACAGAGTGCAAACCTATCGTAAAGAGACGGCATTTAAGTGCCGCTCACTCCTCCCGGCAGCGGATGGTGAGGGAAACTTCGGTGTCCAAGGCACCCTCCATCCGGCAGTGGAGCTTGGCCGGGCCGGCCTCGCCGGTGGTGGCGAGATAGGTGCCTGCCATGCCGCCCCGCAGAGGGACGACGCTGGGGCCAAGGATGCGCAGCGGCCCCTCTACGCTCAGCTGAACGGCCTCACCACAGTAGGGCAGGAGATTGCCGTTCTGGTCGATGGCCCGCAGGCTCACGGCGGCACAGTCCCAGGTGGGACCGTCTGTCAGGATGGGATTGTGGACGGTGCATTCCAGCCGGACGCTCTGCACCGGCTCCTTTACGACGGTGCGGACGGCCCGGCCATGCCACACGGCCTCGAAGCGGTAAACGGCGGCGGGGCTGCCCAGCACACCGATATATTTGTAGTAAAGCTGCACCAGCTCGTTCCAGCTCAGGCGCAGTGAGTACATCCGCGCCCGGGACAGGGGCGAAAGCTCCATAGAGTCCCGGCGCATCTCGTTGAGGATGGCGGCTACCTGCGGCGCGGCAGTGCGGTCGATGCCCTCGTATTTTTCAAGCAGCAGGCCCACGAAATCGTGTATCTCGATGGGCGGGTGGGGCAGAGCCGCAAAACGGCCCCGGCGGTCGGGGGTGAACTCGGCTACGAAGTCGTTGTCCCGGTAGAGCCGCAGGCTCTCGGCGTTGGTGAACGCCCAGCACGCCCCCGCAAAGCCGCCCGGATGGTCGCCCAGCGCCATGCTGGATGAAATTTCGAGCACGATGTCAGAAGGGGAGCGGGGCGTCTTCTGGCTGGCGTAGACGGCGGCAGAAAGCTTCGGGTTGCGGAACATATCCATCACACCCTGATAGCTGATGCGGTCGCCGCTGCCGAATTCGCGGTGGGTGTTGTAGTCGGTCATGCACCAGCCGAAGCTGCCCGCCACGCCCTGCTGAGCGATGGTGTCGTTGAGGACGGCGGCGTAGCGCAGGGCCTGCGCCAGGCGGTGGGGCTCGTCGTCGAAGGGCTTGGCCGGGAACTGGGCGCCCTCGAATTCGCTGATGAGATAACCTTTCCGGGTGTCGGGGGTGACGGCGGTGCGGGCCTCGCACCCGACGCCGCGCCCGTGGTAGGAGTAGTCGGCATAGGCGTAAACATCTTCCAGAAGCTGGCTGCGGCGGGTGCTGCGGGTACCAGCCGTGGGGCGGGTGGGGTCGAGGCGGCGCACCGTCTCGTTGGTGCGCTTATAAAAGCTCTCGTCGTCGGCGCTGCCGCTGACCCGCACGCCCCACAAAAAGATGCTGGGGTGGCTGCGGCACTGGCAGACCATCTCGCGGCAGTTCTGCAGAGCCTGCGCTTTCCAGATGTCGTCGCCGACGTGCTGCCAGCCGGGCATCTCCATAAAGACCAAAAGGCCCAGCTCGTCGCAGGCATCGAGGAAGGCGGGGCTGGGGGGAGTGGTGAGGCGCACGGCGTTGCAGCCCAGCTGCTTTTTCAGGAGCTGAGCGTCCAGCCGCTGGATGCTGTCGGGCATGGCATAGCCCTGATAGGCGTAGCTCTGGCGGCGGTTGAGGCCCCGCAGCTCCACCCGCTGGCCGTTGAGGTAGAGCCCGCCTGCCACGAACTGCAGAGTACGGAAGCCGAACCGGCAGCTTTTCTCGTCCAGGACCCGGTCGGGCAGGCCGCCGGTGCCGGGACGGATGAGCCGGACGGTCAGGGTGTAAAGGGTGGGGTGCTCGATGCTCCACGGATGGACGCTGTTCAGTGCGCCGGTGATGGGCAGCGACAGTTCGCCGGTGTAGAACGCCCGGCTGCCCGAGGGGCTGCGTATCTCGGCCTGTAACGTGCAGCCGACGGTCTCGCCCACGGTGGCCGTGTAGATGCGGAAATCGCCCTCGGCCTTCGTCTCGATGAAGATGTCCCGCAGGTAGGCGGGCTCTTTCACGTCGAGGCAGACGGCGCGGCAGACGCCGCCGTAGGTCAGAAAGTCCATCTGCCCGCCGAAGGGCGGGATGTTCAAATCTTCGCGGCTGTCGCAGCGGACAGCCACCACGTTCTTCTGACTCAGATGGAGAGCACTGGTCAAATCGACGGTAAAAGCGGTGTAGCCGCAGCTGTGGTGGAACACCCGCCGCCCGTTGCAGAACACCGTGGCGTCATGGGCCACGGCTCCGAAGGTGAGCAGAACGGTGCGGCCCTCCCATTCTTTGGGCGCAAAAAACTCCCGCCGGTAGCCCGAAAGCTTCTGGTAGTCGTTCTCGTTGCAGTAATTGTAGGGCAGGGCCTTGACCGTGTGGGGCAGGCGCACCGGCTCAAGGGTCAGCTCCGGGCATTCCGGCCGCACGATGGCGGGGTCAAAGACCGGGGTGAAGAGCCAGCCGTCGTTCCAATCGTAGTGTTCCATGGCAAATGTTCTCCGTGGCAAAATACTTTAGTTCCTATGCTACCACAAAGTTATGAACGAAAAAAGAATCCGGGCCGGATTTTATCGGTTTCTGAATAAAATTTCAGAAAGAAGGGGCCGCGTTCCCGCCGGGAACGCGGCCCCTTGGAGAAAACCTCTCCGTCAGGCTTTGACTGAGAGGTTTAACGTATAAAGTTGGTCATGGGTCTGCGGGGATTCTCCGGGTGCTGGATGCCCGCGGCTTTGCCGGCCTCGATGCACCGGAGCAGCCAGGCCATGTTGCGGCCCAGCTCCTGCATGACGGCGCAGCCCTCGGCGTCCTGCAGCACCTGCTCGGGGTTCGAGCCGTGGACCATGGGCCAGTAGGAGCCGCTCACCAGCGGCATATGGAAGAACTCGGGGTACTTCACCAGCTGATCGAGGGTGCTGGTGGTGCCGGCGCGGCGGGCCGAGCAGCAGATGGCGGCGGGCTTGTAGGCCAGATACCTGCCGCCCGCGTAGGCGAGACGGTCCATGAAGCTGGTCATGTTGCCGGAGGCGGAAGCGTAATGCACCGGCGAGCCGAAGACAAAGGCGTCGGCAGTCTTGGCTTTCTCAATGGCCTCGTTGACCACGCCGCCGAAGACGCAGCCCTTGCCGGCAGCACAGCCGCCGCAGCCGATGCAGCCGCCCACGGGCTTTGTACCGACGTTCAGGATCTCCGTCTCGATGCCGGCGGCGTTCAGCTCCCCGGCGATGAGGCTCAGTGCGGTATAGGTGCAGCCCTTCTCGTGGGGGCTGCCGTTGATGAGCAGGACTTTCATGATAGATACTCTCCTTTTGTACGCCCGAAAAAGCGGCGTTCTGGTATGATTTTAGCACATTCATGACCGTAACGCAACGAATCATGACACTGCCCTTGACAAAGACCGGCGGTATGACGATAATATGAAGTTACGATAACAGGAAAGACCCGAAGGAGGCCAAAAACCATGCGAGTCATTGCAGGAGAAGCCCGCGGCAGACGGCTGGAAGCGCTGCCCGGCACGGATATTACCCGCCCCACCCTCGACCAGGTGAAGGAGGCGATGTTCAGCATCGTCCAGTTCGACCTGCCCGGAGCCCGTGTGCTGGACCTGTACGCAGGCAGCGGCCAGCTGGGCATTGAGGCGCTGAGCCGGGGCGCTGCCCGGTGCGTGTTCCTGGACGAGAACCGCGAGGCCGTGAACATCGTCATGAAGAACTGCAAGAACTGCGGCGTCTTTGACCGCAGCCGCGTCAACATCGGCGAAGCGGCCCGCTTCCTCTCGGCCTGCCGGGAGCAGTTCGATCTGGTGCTGCTGGACCCGCCCTTCCACAACGGCACGCTGGAAAATATCCTCCCCATCGTGGATAAGTGCGTCGCCCCCGGCGGCATCGTCATCTGCGAGAGCGAGACGAAACTCGTCCTCCCCGCCGAAGTGGGCGGTTTACAGCTGAAGAAGCAGTATAAGTACGGCAAAGTCCTGCTCTGGAAATATGTGAGACCCATGGCAGACGCCGCAGAGGAAGAAGGAGAAGCGTGATGAACGTCAACGAGCTTTTGGATACCATCGAAGACCTGCTGGAAGAGAGCACCGGAATGCCCCTTTCGGGCGGCAAGCGCATCGTGGATGTGGAACAAATTCGGGACTATCTCGATGACATCCGCGCAAACCTCCCCGTAGAGCTGCGTCAGGCCCAGTCCATCGTCAGCGACCGCGCCCAGCTCATCGAGTCGGCCAACGCGCAGGCACAGGCCATCGTCAAGAAGGCAGAAGAGCGCGCCCGCATCCTCGTGAGCGAGGCCGAGATCGTCCGCGCCGCCCAGCAGCGTGCGTCCGAGATCGTCTCCGCTGCCCAGACCGAGGCCCGCACCGTCCGCCAGACAGTCACGGATTACTGCGATAATATGCTGAAAACCACCGAGGAGACGATGTCTGAGAACGCCGCCCAGGTGAAAAACGTCCGCGCGAACCTGCGCCAGACCCCCCGCCGCGGCGTGTGATGAGCCGCTCCTGACCTGAATACAGTCCCCTGCGAGTAAAAATGACGATTCGCAGGGGCTTTTTTTGTAACATTTTGTAGGAAAAAAGCGCAGGAAAAAACTTGCATTCGGCATTTCGATTTGCTACAATAAAATAGAGTCGTCAGGTATCATGACAGAGCAAAAACGGGACAAACTCCCCGGGAGATGTCCGGCGTATCGGACGGCTCGGAACACGAAACGAAAGGAGGCTGGGCGCGATGACTCAGACAGAAGATTTGGCACAGTTCGACCCGGCCTCGTTTGAGCATATCCCCGTGCTTCTGAACGAGTGCCTCGACGGACTGAACATTGACCCGGCAGGCACTTATCTCGACGGCACGGCGGGCGGCGCGGGACACTCCCGCCAGATCGCCCTCCGGCTGGACGGCGCAAAAGGCGGGCGGCTCGTCTCCCTCGACCAGGACCCCGACGCGGTGCAGACCGCCAGGGCGCGGCTGGCCGGGCTCCCGGCCACGGTGGTGCAGATAAACTTCCGCTACGCCGGACAAGCCCTCGAGAGCCTCGGCATCGAGAAGATAAACGGTGCGCTGCTGGACCTCGGCGTTTCCAGCCATCAGCTGGACGACGCGGCCCGGGGCTTTTCGTACCGGGCAGACGCCCCGCTGGATATGCGGATGAGCCAGCAGGGCGAGACGGCGGCAGACCTCGTGAACACCGCCAGCCGGGAAGAAATCTCCCGCATCCTGCGGGACTACGGCGAAGAGCCCTATGCTTGGCAGATCGCCGGCCACATCGTGGAGGCCCGCGAGACGGCCCCCATCGAGACGACTTTGCAGCTGGCCGACATCGTGGCCAGCGCCATGCCGCCTGCGGAGCGGCGCAAGAACAAGAATCCTTCGCGGCGCACGTTTCAGGCGCTGCGTATCGCGGTCAACCACGAGCTGGACGCTCTGGAGGAAGGTCTGGATACCATTTTCGACCACCTTGCCCCGGGCGGAAGGCTGTGTGTGATCACCTTCCATTCGCTGGAAGACCGGCTGGTGAAAAATAAGTTCCGCCGCTGGTCCACCGCCTGCACCTGCCCGCCGGAGTTCCCGGTCTGCGTCTGCGGCGGCAAGGCGAAGGCAAAGCTCATTACCCGGAAGCCCATCGAGGCCGACAAGCAGGAACTGGAGGAGAACCGGCGCAGCCGTTCTGCTCATCTGCGCGTTTTGGAGAAACTCTGAGCCGGATAAGACGCCGCTCAGTGTAAGAGGAGGAGATCAACTATGGGTCAGCCAGCTTATGATATGTCGTCTGAGGTGCGTCGCAGAAAAGCGCCTCAGACCCAGCGCAAGGTCGCACTGCGGGTGGAAAAGGGCGGCAAACGCCGTCTCAGCCCGTTCCAGGCGGCCATGCAGCACGCACTTCAACTGATCTCGATGGCGCTGCTGGCAGGCTTTGCGGTAAGCCTGCTGTGGAGCGAGGCCCAGCTGGTGGAGGTCAACGACCAGATCCAGAAGGCCAAAGCGGAACTCGTGAGCGAGCAGAGCCAGTACACCTACTATAATAGTGTCCTCAACAGCAAGACCAACATCACCAGCGTGGAAGAAGTGGCCGGGCGGCTGGGCCTCATGAAGATGGACCAGAGCCAGCTCACCTACATCCGCCTTGACAGCGACAGCGTACTGGTGCGCAGGGAGTCGGCTGTCCACCAGTGGACGGATTTCCTGCACGACGGTGCCATGACCATTCTGGCTTCCGTCCGCAGCGTAAAATAAGCAAACAGACAGAAAAGCGTGCGGCAGCGCACGCTTTTCTGGTTTCTGCAGGAGAATACCATGCAAAACAAGCCCTCCAACGACCAGCATAAGAACATCTACTACCGCCTCCGCCGCAGCGACCCGCACGAGCGCCTCAGTGCGCGGCTGCGGCATTTCAGCTTTGGCGCGGCGGTATTTTTTGTAGTGGCGGCTGCGGGCATCGTCACCCACAGCCTGTATAACATCCAGATAAAACAGGGCGCGACCTTCCGCCAGTATGCGGCCCAGCAGCAGCTGCTGGACAGCACCATCCAGGCCACCCGCGGCGAGATCTACGATGCCTCCGGCATCACGCTGGCGTCCACCAGCGTAGTATGGACCATCTGGGCCGACCCCAGCTACAGCACGGCCCTCTTCACCAGCCAGACCGTTGAGGAGACAGGTGAGGCTGTCAAGACCGTGGATGAGACGACGCTGGCCGATGTGAGCCGCCAGCTCACCCTGCGGCTGCTCTCCGGCGACGGCGAGAGTCTGGACAGCGTAGATACCTCTTCGGCAGAATATCAGACCCAGTACCAGACCGTCCACGACGCGCTGGCCAAGAACGGGTCGTCCTATCAGGTGCTGGCCACCAAGGTGAACAATGCCGTCAAGCTCTCCATCGAGAAATACATCAGCGAATATAATAAAAATCACGCCAAAGCCAAGACTCTGGAAGACGGCACCGCCATCAAGAAGGGCCGTATCTCCGTCTCTTCGTCCAAGAGTTTCCAGCGCGATTACCCCTACGGCGCGTTCGCCGCATCGGTGCTGGGCTTCTGCAACGGCGACGGCGAGGGCTTCTACGGCCTCGAAAAATCCTACAATGACACCCTCGCGGGCGTCAATGGCCGCACGATCACCCTCCGCAATGCCTACGGCAACGCCATCGCCGACGCCAACGCCACCACTTACGCCGCCAAGGACGGCTCCAATCTGGTGCTGTCGCTGGACGTCAATGTGCAGGAGGTCGTGGAGCGCTACCTCAACGAGGCCATCTACGCCAACACGGTCGAGAACCGCGGCGCAGCCATCGTCATGAACGTCAAGACCGGTGCCATCCTTGCCATGGCCTCGAAGCCTGACTTCGACCCCAACGCTCCGCTGGATTTCAGCGAGAACCTGGCCTATCTGAATGAGCAGGTGAACGCAGAACCGGAGATTTACACCATCTACAAGAAAGACGCCAACGGCAACTATCTCCGGGACGAGCAGGGCAAGAAGATACCGGAAGAAGACCCCGACTACACCGGAACCTACCGCGACATCCAGTGGAAGAACAAGACCATCACCGAGCTGTACTACCCCGGAAGCGTCTTCAAGGTCATCACGGCCGCCATGGGGGTGGACTCGGGCAAGGCCACCTATTACACCACCTTCAACTGCTCCGGTGCCTACGGCGTGGCAAAAGAGACGTACCACTGCGCCGGTAAGAAGGCCCACGGCGTCCAGAACCTCGCCGAGGCCCTCCGGAACAGCTGCAACATCTACTTCATCCAGCTGGGTCAGCGGCTGGGTTCCAGCGCCTTCTACGACTACTTCGACGCTTTCGGCTTCACCGAGCGCACAGGCGTGGACCTGCCCAACGAGACGGGCATGATGAAGTATTACACCAAGAGCCAGCTGGGCGAGGTCGAGCTTTCGTCTTCGTCCTTCGGTCAGGCAATGGCCGTGACCCCGCTGCAGGTGTGTACCGCCATCTCGGCAGCCGTCAACGGCGGCTACCTCGTCACCCCTCATGTGGTGGATAAGATAACCGACCAGAACGGCAACGTCGTCGAGGAGATCGGCGCGAACGTCCGCCGCCAGGTCATCAGCAAGAGCGCCAGCGAGACCATCCGCCAGATCATGGAGTATGAGGTGGGCGACGGCACCACCACCGGCGGCGGTTCCAACGCCTACGTCGCGGGCTACCGCATCGGCGGCAAGTCCGGTACGTCCGAGCAGCTGAACATGGAGCGCCGCGCCGACGGCGATTACAAGAAAGTCGCCTCCTTTGCCGCCGTCCTGCCTGCCAACGACCCCGAAATTCTGGTCTACGTCATGCTGGACGACCCCAACAACGCCCACACCGACTATTCGTCCATCTTGGCTGCGCCTGTGGTCGGCAACATCATCAGTGAGATAGCCCCCTATCTGGGCATTGCCACCGATGGCATCGACCGCAGCCAGAACACCGTCAAGGTGCCGAACCTCGTGGGCAAGGAGTGGAGCAATGCGCAGGTCTCCCTGAATACCAAGGGCCTCAAGCATCAGCTCGTGGAGAGCGAGAGCGACCAGACCGCCGCCGTCGTCACCTACCAGTACCCCCACGCGGGCGCAACGGTGGCCAGCGGCACCACCATCTATCTTTACACCGATACCTATTCCGGCAGCCACACGGAAGTGCCGGACGTCAGCGGTAAGAGTGCCGACTTTGCCCGCCAGATGCTGACCGCCGCCGGCCTGAACTGTCAGGTGGCGGGCGACAGCGCCGGTACGGTGCAGAGCCAGAGCGAGGCCGCCGGCTCCAGCGTCCAGAAGGGCACCGTCGTCACCATCACTTGCGGATAAGGAGATTTATTATGGAAAAAATCGCAGCAGACCTGCTTTTGAAAGGCCTTGCCCCTGAGGGCTTCGCCGACAGCCAGCCCATCGGCCTCGTGACCACCGACAGCCGCGAGGTCTGCCCCGGCTGCATCTTTGTGGCTTTCCCCGGTGAGCGCTTCGACGGCCACGATTTCGCGGCCAAGGCGCTGGAAGAGGGCGCGGCCTATGTCGTCCTCAACCACCCGGTGGAGGGCGTCCCGGCTGAACGGGCGGTTATCAGCCCCGACAGCTACCACGCAATGATGGTCATGGGCGCGAACTACCGCAGCCAGTTCCACCCGAAGGTGGTGGGCGTCACCGGCAGCGTGGGAAAGACCACCACCAAGCAGATGACCTACGCCGCCATCGCGGGCTTTGGCAATACCATCAAGACCGAGGGCAACCAGAACAATGAGCTGGGCCTGCCCCGCACCATGTTCCGCATCGGCAGGGATACGGAGTACGCTGTCGTCGAGATGGGCATGAGCCACGCCGGTGAGATCGAGCGTCTGGCAAAGTGCGCCCGCCCCGATGTGGGCATCATCACCTGCATCGGCGTGTCCCACATCGGCAATCTGGGCAGTCAGGAGAACATCTGCAAGGCGAAGCTGGAAATCTGCGCCGGCCTTGCCGAGGGTTCGCCCCTCGTGCTCAACGGCGACGATCCCTTCCTGCGCAAAGCCGCTCTGCCCACCCATGCCCGGCCCGTGTGGTTCAGCCTCGGCGACGAGAACGCCGACGTCTGCGCCCTCAATGTCCGGCAGGAGGGCGACGGCATGGCCTTCACCCTCTGCGATAAAAATGCAGGCCGCTATGAGGTGACGATTCCTGCGATGGGACGTCACAACGTGGCGAATGCACTGGCTGCTTACGCCGCCGCCACCCGTCTGGGCCTCGCGCCCGAGGGCGTCATCGAGGGTCTGGCCGATTTCGAGCAGACCGGTATGCGCCAGAAGGTCGTCCACGCAGGCAGCATGGACGTCATCGAGGACTGCTACAACGCCAACCCCGACAGCATGAAGGCTGCGCTGGCGATGTTCAAAGAGTACCCCTGCAAGCGCCGCTTCGCTCTGCTGGGCGATATGCTGGAACTGGGCGGGATGAGCGCGCCCGCTCATGAAGAGCTGGGCCGTCAGGCCGCAGAGGCCGGGCTGACCGCTCTTGTCACCTACGGCCCCGAGGCCGCACGGACGGCAAAGGCTGCAAAGGACGCGGGCCTCGCCGATGTCGTCCACGCCGAGGATTACCAGCAGGCTGCAGACGCTCTGCTGGCCCGGATGGCCCCGGGCGACGCTCTGCTGGTGAAGGCCAGCCGGGGCATGGCACTGGAAAAGGCGCTGGCCCTGTTTTATCCCGTCTGCGCAAAGTAAAATACTTGGAGTATCGTTATTATGATTCGTTTTGCCTTGATCGTCGCCTCAACGCTGGGGTTCGTCCTCACGGCGGCGCTCGGGAATTTGATGACGCCGCTGCTGCGGGCGTTCCGCGTCCAGCAGGAGGAAAATGAGCCGCCCACGATGGGCGGGCTCTGCCTGATGGTGGGGACGCTGGCGGCGGTGGGCGTCGGCTGGACAGCGGCCTGTGTCGCCCAGCCGGAGCTGCTGGGGACCGAGAGCCTGCTGACCACCCGGCTGCTCATCGCCCTGTTCGGGGCGCTCTGCTTCGGGGCCGTGGGCCTCGCGGACGATGTGGTCCGGCTGCGGCATCGGTCGCCGCTGGGGCTACGCCGCCCGGTGCGGCTGGCGCTGGAAGCGGCCTCCGGCACGCTGGTGCTGGCCCTGCTGGGGCTGAACCACTGCCTGCCCGATGGGCTGGCCCTGCCGGGCGTCGGCTACTGCACCCTCGGGCCGCTGGCACCGGTGGTCTGGCTGGCGATTTTAGTGGCGCTGGCCGAGAGCACCCGCACCGCCGACGGCATGGACGGCACGGTCTGCGGCTGCGCCTTCATCGCCATGCTGGGTCTCATGACGGCTATGACCCTCTTGGGCTGGTTCCCGCTGGGCGTCCTCCCGGCGGCGCTGGCCGGGGCATTGATGGCCTTCCTGCTCTGGAATTTCTACCCCGCAAAGCTCCGCCCCGGTGCGGTGGGGTGCCAGTTTTTAGCCGGTGCGCTGGGCTGTGTGCCGCTGAGCGTCGGCTGGCCGGGGCTGACGCTCCCGCTGGCTCTGCCCTACTGGCTGGAAGGCGGCATGGTGGCTCTGCAGATCATCGTCTGGAAAGCCTCCGGCGGGCGGCGGCAGCTGTTCGGCACCGCGCCGCTCCACCGCTGGCTGGAAAAGCGGGGCTTTGACCCGGTGAATATCTTTTATATTTTTGGAGTCCTGGCAATGCTGGGCCTTGCGCTGACCTTGCAGGCGGCGCGGGCCAGCTGAGCCGGGACCCGATAAGGAGGGAATGCGGATGGCGACCATCCGGAGAAAAAAGTCTGAGTCCTTTGCCATCTTGTCGAGCCCCGGCCCCTGGCCGCAGGTGCTCATCAACTGGCTGGCGACGCTGGCAGTCATCATCGTGTTCGGACTCATCATGCTGTTCAGTGCCAGCTACACCACGGGCTACCTGCGGATGGGCGACAGCTTTTATTATATCAAGTCGCAGGTGTTCTGCCTGGGTCTGGGTCTCGCGGTCATGCTGCTCTTCTCCCGCATCGACCACCGCTTTCTGCGCAGGATGGTCGGGCCGGGCTATGTCGTCTGCATCGTGATGCTCATCGCAGTGCTGTTCAGTGCGCCCCTCAACGGCTGCCGCCGCTGGCTGCGCATCGGCTTTACCATTCAGGTATCGGAGATCGCAAAGTTCGAGATGATACTGCTCACGGCCCATCTGGCCGCGAAAGCGCCCCATCTGGAAAAGCTGGACCCCGCCTCCGGGCGGCGCGTCCCGGCAGGCCAGTGGCTCTATCAGCGCATCGTGCGGGAACTCATCGTCCCGCTGCTGCCCCTCATCCCGGTGGTCATCCTGCTCATGCTTGAGCCCCATATGTCCGGCATTGTCCTGACGACGGCCATCTGCGGCACCATCCTGCTGCTGGGCGGCAGCGGCGGCATCATCACCTGGGCGGGCGGCGCGTCCGCTATGCTGCTGCTCCGCACCGTGCTGGAGCACATCGACTCCATCCCGTACTTACAGAGCCGTCTGGACGGCTGGACCCACGACCTGAGCAAGATGACCGACCAGACCCTGCAGAGCCTCTACGCCATCGGCTCCGGCGGTGTCACCGGCCTCGGCCTCGGCAACAGCATCGAAAAACAGCTCTGGCTCCCCGAGAGCACCAACGACTTCATCTTCAGCGTCGTGTGCGAGGAGCTGGGCTTCGTGGGTGCCGTCATCGTCATCCTGCTCTTCGTGCTCTTCCTCGTGCAGGGGCTGTGGCTGGCCTTCCACGCCGAGAACCGCTACTGCACGCTGGTGGGCATCGGCATCATGGCCCAAATTGCGTGGCAGGTGTTCTGCAACATCGCGGTCGTCACCAACACCCTGCCCAACACCGGCATCTCGCTGCCCTTCTTCTCCTCCGGCGGCACCAGCCTCATCCTGCTGCTGGCCGAGATGGGCGTGATGATAAACATCGGCCGGGGCGGCGAGCGCGCCCGCCTCGAGCGGGAGAATCTCCGCGCCCTGCGGGAACAGCGGGAAAAAGAAAAGTCCAATAACACCATCCGGCTCGACCCCAACATGGGATATTGAGCACATCCAAATAAGGAGGAAATCACCATGCGTGTACTTATCGCAGCCGGCGGAACTGCCGGACATATCAACCCGGCTCTGGCCATCGCGGGAGCCATCAAAAAGGCCGACCCGTCCGCCGAGATACACTTTGCAGGCCGGAAAGAGGGCATGGAATACCGCCTTGTGACCCAGGCGGGCTACCCCTTCCACCACATCGAGATCACCGGTTTCCAGCGCAGGCTCTCCCTGAACAACATCAAGCGGAACATCATCACCCTCTGGAACCTGGCCCTCTCCGGCCCGAAAGCCCGGGCCATGATGAAGGAAGTGCAGCCCGACCTCGTCATCGGCTGCGGCGGCTACGTCTCCGGCCCGGTGGTGCGCTGCGCCGCCAAGAAGGGCATCAAGACCGCCATCCATGAGCAGAACGCTTTCCCCGGCGTGACCAACAAGCTGCTGGCCCCGGATGTGGACATCGTGTTCGCCGCCGTGCCTGCCGCTGTGGAAAAGCTGGGTGCGCCCGAAAAGACGCAGGTCGTGGGCAACCCGGTGCGGCCTGAAGTGTTCGAGAAGGCAGGGGAGCGGGACGCCATCCGCGCCCAGCTGGGTGCCGGTGACCGCACCGTCATCCTCTCCTTCGGCGGAAGCCTCGGCGCCCGCCGTGTCAACGAGGTGGTGGCCGACCTCTGCGCATGGGAGCAGAAAGAGCACAAGCCTGTGCTCCACATCCACGCCACCGGACAGTATGGCGTAGAGCTGTTTCAAAATCTCGAAAAGGAAAAAGGCTTTGCTCCCGGCGAGAGCCTCGTGGTGAAGGAATATATCAACAATATGCCCGAGCTGCTGGCCGCTGCCGACCTCGTCATCAGCCGTGCCGGTGCGCTGACGCTGGCCGAACTGGAAGCCGAGGGCCGCGCCGCCATCCTCATCCCCAGCCCCAATGTGGCGGAGAACCACCAGTATTACAACGCCATGGAGCTGCAGAAGGCCGGTGCCGCTGTGGTCATCGAGGAAAAGGATCTGACCGGCGAGAAGCTGGTCTCGACCGTCTCCGGCCTGCTGGCCGAGCCGGGCAAGCTGGCTGCCATGGGCAAGAACGCCCGCACCCTTTCGGTGGACGACAGCCTCGACCGCATCGCCGACGCCCTGATGAAACTGGTCAAGACGCCGTGATTGATTCGGCAGCACTCTTGTGATAAAATAATCAGACGGAAAGGAGGCGACGCCGCACCATGCAGCAGGATCGGAACAACAGCCGACGCACCGGGCAGCAGAACAGCGCCCGGCGGCAGGGAAAGCCCCGCAAAGCCTACGACTGGACGCAGGATCGGCGTCCCTCGAATCAGAACCGCCGCCGGACGCAGGGCTATCAGGAGCAGACGCTGGACTTCTCGGGCGGCAATGTGACGTTCGAAAACCACAGCTCGGGATATGCGGACAACAGCATCCAGTTTCCCCAGCAGACGGCGCGACGGCCCAATAACCAGAACCAGAGCCGCCGTCAGGGCCAGCAGAGAAGCCAGCGGCCCCGTCAGAACACGACCGCCTACCCCACAAATGGGAGCCGCCCCCGCAATGGCCAGCGGCCCCAGAACGTCCAGAGCGCCCGGAGGCCCCAGAGCGGCGGGCGCTACCGCCCCACGGAGGCGAACCTCCGCAGCCCGGCCCGGCGGGAGGGCAGAAAAAAGCGCCGTCTGACTCGTGCCGCTGTCCGCCGCCGCAGGGCCATCCGCCGCCTGACGGCGCTGGCGCTGCTGCTCTGTGTCATCGGGGTGGGCGTCTACCTCACCGTGACCATGCTCTTCAAGATAAACACCTTAGAAGTGGTGGTCGATGGAGAGGTGGTGCAGGAGGTGGGCGGCTATTCCAGCGCTGAGATCCTGCAGGCGCTGGGCGTCCACGCGGAAGAGAACATCTTCAGCTTCGACCCCGCCGAAAAGGCCGCTGCGCTGGAAAAGCAGTTCCCGCTGCTGGAAAATATCCGGGTGGAGCGGGATTACCCTAACACCGTAGTGGTGCGGACCAACGCAGCCACTGCCGTCTACGCCATGCAGACGTCCGGCGGCTGGCTGAGCCTTTCTGCGGGGCTGAAGATACTGGATAAGGATTCGGCCCAGCCGGACCTTATCATCCTCTGCGGCGGCGAGCCGGTATCCACGACGCCGGGTACACAGCTGGAATTTGAGACAGGACCGTCCGGCCCGTCTTCGGGCAGCGCGGCGTCTGACAGCGCCGCATCCAGCGAGGCCGGACCGCCCACGGATAAGCGGCTCGAGTCCCTGAACACTCTGCTGACCGCACTGGACAGCAGTGAGCTGGGGGCGGATGTCACCCGCATCGAGTTCGAGGACCCGGAGCAGATGGCGTTTTTGTATCAGGGCCGCATCAGCGTGCTTCTGGGTACCCTGAATGAGCTGGACTACAAACTCCGGCTGGCAAAGTATGTCCTGCTCAACGAGGACGGCAAGGGCTGCTCGCCCACCGACACCGGTATGCTGGATCTGAGCCACCTGAGCGCCTCTTCCAGCCGCAAATTCCGCTTTGCACAGGGCGAGCCGACCCTGCCCTCGGGCTGGACGGCCCCGGAAGAGCCTGCCGCCCCGGCGGAGGCAGAAGCCGAGAGCCAGCCGGAGGAAGCCTCCGGCACCGAACCCAATACTGAGGGCGCGGAAGCCGCGCCCGCCGAAGATCCTACTGCCGCAGCGGCAGAACAGCAATAAGGAGCATTTGAACGATGAAACTGGAACAACTGTTGGAGGGCGTGTCCTATACGCTGGTGCAGGGCAGCCTTGAACTTGACATCGAGGACATCATCTACGACAGCCGCAAGGCGGCCCCGGGCCGGCTTTTCGTCTGCATCGTGGGTACCCAGCGGGACAGCCACGACTACGCCGCCCAGTGCGTGGCCGACGGCGTGACGGCGCTGGTGGTCCAGCACGACATCGACCTTTCCACCGTCCCCGGTGCTGCCGTGCTGAAGGTGGAGAGCAGCCGCTATGCGCTGGCACTCATGAGCGGCAACCTGTTCGGCAACCCCTCCCGCCGGATGACCATGATCGGTGTCACCGGTACCAAGGGCAAGACCACCACCACCCACATGATAAAGAGCGTGCTGGAAGCCGCAGGCCGCAAAGTGGGCATGATCGGCACCAACGGCATCTACTTCCTCGGCCACCATCAGGAGACGGCCAACACCACCCCTGAGAGCTACGAGCTGCAGAAGACTTTCCGGGAGTTTCTGGACGCCGGCTGCGATACGGCGCTGATGGAAGTGTCCAGTCAGGGCCTCATGATGGACCGCGTGGCGGGCATCCATTACGACATCGGCGTCTTCACCAACCTCTCGCCCGACCACATCGGCCCCGGCGAGCACAAGACCTTTGAAGAATACCGCAGCTGGAAGGGTCAGCTTTTCAAGCGCTGCACCACCGGCGTCGTGAACATCGACGACGAGAACACTGAGGCCCTGCTGGAAGGCCACACCTGCAAGCTGGTGACCTACGGCTGCAGCGAGAAGGCCGACTACCGCGCCGGTACTTACCAGCTGCTCCGCACCCATGACTTCCTCGGCGTCCAGTTCCATGTCTCCGGCAAGGACGATATGGACGTCAAGGTGAATATGCCCGGCGAGTTCAGCGTCTACAATGCGCTGGCCGCGCTCACTGTGGGCAAGGTGCTGGGCCTGCCCGATGAGGCCATCCACGAAGGTCTGGGCCGCTGTGTGGTCAAGGGCCGCGTGGAGCTGGTCCCCATCAGCAGGAAGTTCACCATCCTGCTGGACTACGCCCACAACGAAGTCTCCACCGAGAGCCTGCTCACGACTCTGCGGGCCTACGCCCCCCACCGCCTCGTGGTGGTGTTCGGCTGCGGCGGCAACCGCTCCAAGCTGCGCCGCTACGGCATGGGCGAAATTTGTGCCAAGATGGCCGATCTCTCCATCCTCACTGAGGACAACAACCGCTTTGAGAAGGTGGAAGACATCATCGCCGACATCCGCGTGGGCATGAACAAGGGAAACCCGGACGCAAAGTTCGTGGAGATCCCCGACCGCCTCGACGCCCTGCATTACGCTGTGGACCACGCACAGGAGGGCGACCTCATCGCCGTCATCGGCAAGGGCCATGAGACCTACCGCGACCGCGAGGGCGTCAAGACCCCCTTCCTCGAGCGGGAGCTGCTGGAAGAGTACGCCCAGCAGATCGGCCTTGAGTAATATCTGAACATAAAAATACCGGCTGTGTTGGATGCACAGCCGGTATTTTTGTATCTGATGGGATTTAGTTCTTTTCTGCCAGAGCCTTCTGAGCCTTTTCCTCGGGGATGAGATTGGTCATGCTCTTGAGGCTGATGCCGATGGTGGAGAGATTGTGCAGCATGGCAGAAGACGCAGGCTGCAGGATGCCCATTGCCCCCAGCGCGATGAGGGCAGAGTTGAAGGTCAGCACAAAGTGGTAGTTGGCGCTGACACGGCGCTGCAGGGAGTTGGCGATGGTCTTGAGGATGACCAGCTCCTCGAGGCTGTCGGCCTTGATGGTCACGTCTGCGATCTCGCGGGCGATGGCAGCGCCGGAGTTGATGGCGATGCCGACGTCAGCGGCAGAGAGGGCGGGGGAGTCGTTGATGCCGTCGCCGATCATCACGACGGTGTGGCCCTCGCTCTTGGCCTTCTGGACGAAAGCAGCCTTGTCCTCGGGCAGGACTTCGGCGAAGAACTGGTCCACACCCACCTGCTTTGCGATGGCGGCGGCGGTGCGCTCGCTGTCACCGGTCATCATGACGGTGTTGGTGATGCCGAGGCCGCGCAGAGCGCGCAGCACGCGGGAAGCTTCCGGACGCAGCGGGTCGGCGATGCAGATGACGCCGGCCAGACGGCCCGAAGCGGCCAAATAGAGGTGAGAATACTCCGGCTCGAGGTTATCGAACTTCTCGCGCTCGTCCTCGGGGATGGTGCAGTGCTCGTCCTCAAAGACGAAGTGGTGGCTGCCGATGACGACCCGCTCACCGCTGACGCGGCTGGCGATGCCGTGGGCCACGATATACTCTACCTCGGAGTGCATCTCTTCGTGGGAGATGCCGCGCTCTTTGGCCTCCCGGACGACAGCATTGGCCATCGAGTGGGGGAAGTGCTCCTCGAGGCAGGCGGCCAGCTGCAAAACTTCGCTCTCGCTGCAGCCGGAGAAGGGGACGACCTTGACCACCTTGGGGGTAGCGCGGGTCAGGGTACCGGTCTTGTCGAAGACGATGGTGTCGGCCTTGGACAGGGTCTCGAGGTACTTGCCGCCCTTGACGGTGATGTGGCTTGCGCCGCACTCGCGCATGGCAGAAAGAACGGCCAGCGGCATGGAGAGCTTGAGGGCGCAAGAGAAATCGACCATCAGGCAGGAGATGGCGCGGGTGGCGTTCCGGGTCAGGGCGTAGGTGACGACGGTAGCACCGAGGCACCAGGGGACCAGACGGTCGGCCAGAGCCAGCGCACGGTTCTCGGTGCTGGACTTCAGCTTCTCGGACTCCTCGATCATGGCCACGATCTTGTCGTAGCGGTTTGCGCCGCCCTCGGTCCTGGTGGTCAGGACGCACTCGCCCTCTTCCACCACAGTGCCGGCATAAACGGTGGCGCCGATGGTCTTGCGCACCGGCATGGACTCGCCGGTCAGAGCGGACTGGTTGACCATGGCTTCGCCCTCGATGACGGTGCCGTCCAGCGGGATCATGTTGCCGGAGCGGACGACGATCTCATCGCCGGGGTGGACCTTGGTGAGCGGCATGAGCACTTCGGTACCCTGTGCGCGGACCCAGACCTTATCGACATTCAGGGCCATGCTGCGGGCCAGGTCGTCGAGGCTCTTCTTGCGGGTCCACTCCTCCAGCAGGGAGCCGACGTTGAGCAGGAACATGACGGAGCCAGCGGTGGCGAAATCGCCCCGCAGGATGGAGACGCCGATGCTCAAAGCATCCAGCACCTCGACTTCCAGTTTGCGGCGCCACAGGCAGCACACACCCTTCCAGAGGAACTTGATGGAGCGGAACACGGTGTAGGCGGCGTTGAGCGGGGCGGGCAGGAACAGCTTGCGCAGCACCCGGCCTGCCACGAGGTTATACATCTTTTCCTGATATTCCTGATTGATGCGGCGGCTGTCGGCGCTGGTGACCAGTGCGTCCAGTTCGGGGTCATCGAAACGGTAGGTGCTCAGGGCGGCGACGGCATCCTTGCGGGAGCCGGTGTAATACACCACCACATCGCCCGTCCGCTCGTAGACCTTGGCCTTGCTCACGGCGTCGTGGTGGTTCAGATAGGCTTCCAGCACATCGGCCCGGTGCAGGGTCATCCGCACATTGCAGGCGTGTACCCGCAGGCGGCCGCGGCTCTCATGAAGAATAGTACATTTCATATCAGAATATCCTCTGCGTATTGCAAAAAATAACCATAAAAAGAGCCGCCCGCAGGCGGCTCAGAGACTGCAAAATTACTCGTTGGTCTCGGCGGTCTCTGCCTCAGCAGCGTCCTCGATGACCTCAGCCTCAGCCTTGGCAGCGCGGGCCTCGTTGATAGCCTTTGCATCCTCGAGGATGTCACCGGCCTGCTCCTGGACTTTGCTGACGGTCTCCATGGTGGAGTCCTTCATGCGCAGGACAGCAGCGGTGGTCTGGGTGTAGAACTTCTTGGCATCGCTGCTGGACAGCAGCTTGAAACCAGCGGAACCGAACAGGGTGCCGGCAGCGAACAGAGCAATCTTCTTCATATCGACCATAGTAGTATACCTTCCTTTTTATCGTATTCCCTCATGTACCCCCAAAGGGCATGGAATAAGTGTTTCTGCGGATATTATAGCGCAGATTTCGGAATTTGCAAGGTTTTTTGACGATGTTAAGACGTATTAACTTTTTACGGGAAGTAGTTTGAAATGTCTATCTTTACGTGTTTTTTGCCGCAAACTACAGTTTGTATTTTCAAACAAACCGGGAATTTCGGAGAAATCTCGGCCAGAGTCTTGCGCAGGATGCTGCATCCGTTGTACAATAAACATCGTATGACCAAAAACAGCGACAGGGCCGGGACGTTCTGGCCTGTAAAAATAAGTGAGGCTGGGTATGGAAAAGAAAGATATTCGTGTGCTGGCGCTCGACCTCGACGGCACCCTGACCAATGACCAGAAGGTCGTCACCCCCGCCACCCGCGCAGCGCTGGATGTAGCTGCTGCCAAAGGTGTGACCATCGTGCTGGCCTCGGGCCGTCCCACGGCAGGCATCATGCCGCTGGCAAAGGAGCTGGGACTGGATAAAAAGGGCGGCTGCATCCTCTCGTATAACGGCGGTGCCATCATCGACTGTGCCACCGGCGAGACGCTCTACCGCAAGCAGCTGGATGCAAAGTATGTGCCGCAGCTCTGTTCCTTCGCCAGGGAGCAGGGCGTGGCCATTATTACCTATAATAAGCAGGGCGTCGTCACCGAAAGCCCCGAGGACGAGTGGGCGCTGAAGGAGTGTTTTACCTGCAAGCTGCCCATGCAGAAGGTGGAGGATCTCGCCGCCTATGTGGATTATCCCATCTGCAAGATGCTCATCACCCTCGACCCCGCCCGCCGCGACGAGGTGCTGGAGGCAGGCCGGAAACAGTTTGCGGGCGAGATCGACCTCTACCCGTCCAGCCCCTTCTTCATCGAGGCTGTGCCGCTGGGTGTCGCCAAGGACGTGAGCCTCGGCAGTCTGCTGGAAAGCAGGGGTCTGACCCGCGACAACCTCATGGCCTGCGGCGACGGCCTCAATGACCGCTCTATGATACGCTTTGCCGGCGTGGGTGTGGCCATGCAGAATGCAGAGCCCCCCGTCAAGGAGGCAGCGGACTATGTAACTGTCGCAGACAACAACCATGACGGCGTGGCTGAGGCCATTGAAAAGTTCATTTTTTGAAAGGATACCAGACACAAATGCCGCGCAACTTAGTTTTATTCGATTTGGAGTGGAACATCGGCTATCAGCCGTTTATCTTTAATTATCACGGTGTCCAGCAGACATTCCGGGGGGAGATCATTGAAATTGGCGCAGTCAAGATCGACGAGGACGCCAACGTGCTGGATACCTTCTCCATCCACCTGCGTCCCCGCATCTTCCGCTGCCTGCAGCACCACATCGCCAAAGTCACCGGTCTGACGCAGGAGGACCTCGACAAGGGCGAACCCATCATCCAGGGCCTCCGCCGTTTTATGAAGTGGTGCGGCCCGGACGCCGAGTTCGCCGAGTGGGGCATGGATGACGTGCCGGTGCTCAAGCAGAACCTTTTCCTCTGCAATCTCGACGAGAGCCGCCCGACGGTCTGGTACGACCTGCAGCAGCTCTTTCTGCGGGAGTACCCCCGCAAGGAAGGCGAGGGGATGAAGCTGGAAAATGTCGTCACCCGGATGGGCATCCCGCTGGAACGCCCCTTCCACGACGCTTTGTCCGACACCCTCTATACCGCCGACCTCTGCCGTATGCTCGACCTGCGGGCCGGACTGGCCGCTTACCCCAGCGAGGAGGACACCCTGCGCCAGAGCCTTTGCCCCACGCCGGGCGACTACCGGGATTTCAGGGTCTTCCAAGGCTATCTGGAACAGTCTATGTGGAAGCTGGACCCCGTCATCGGCACGATGGCCTGCCCGGTCTGCGGCACGGCCCTGCAGCCGGATGACGTCTGGCTGAAAAAAGGGAGCAGCGGCTGGTACACGCTGTCCCAGTGTCCCGTCTGTAAGGGCCGGGGCGGTGAGGCCGGCCGGGGCGTGTTCCAAAAATACCGGATGTCGCGCCGGGACGGCCTGCACTGGGCCTTCGCCCGCTGCGTCCAGATGCCGGACGATGCAAGCCTGGTCCGCTGGAATAAGCAGAAGGCCCAGTATCTGGAGCGTCAGCGCCTCAAGGCCGAACGGCAGGCCGCCGAAGCAGAGGCCGCCCGGCACATCTTCTGAGGCAGAAGAATAAAATATCGTGCAGGAAAGAACAATGCTGTTTCATATTGTAAGGAGAGACAGGAAGAAAAAGGCAAAAATGCTCAGATTTTGTTCATATCCCGGTCATAGATGCTGGATATACTAAGAAGAAACATCAGGCAGAAACGAAAGGGATGGTACGAGCACGATGGAAACGACGCTCATCGACTGGCTCCACCAGCTGGGTACGCTGGAATTCTGGGAGGCATTGTTAGAGGGCTTTGAAGGGCTGGGGCCGTTGGTCCCTATCCTGCTGGCGATGCTGGAATCCATTTTTCCGCCGTTGCCCCTCATCGCCATCGTGGCCCTCAATATCGCGGCCCACGGCGGATTTCTTGGCTTCGTCTACAGCTGGCTCGGTGTGGCCGCAGGCGGCACGGTGGTGTTTTTATTCTGGCGGCGGGTGGTCAAGCGCTTTTTCTGGAAGCTGGCCTCTCGCTCCGAACAGCTGAAAAAGGCCCAGCAGTGGGTCAGCCATGTGGACACGGCCAGCCTCTTCATGCTGGCCGTCCTGCCCTTCACGCCCACGTCGTTCCTGCATCTGGCCTTTGGTATCTCGGACTTTGACGAGAAACGCTATCTGCTCACCCTTCTGGTGGGCAAGGCCGTTATGGTGGCCATGATGGCTCTCTTCGGCCAGTCGCTGCTCAGCTCGCTGAAAAATCCGGTGTATCTCATCCTCGCCATCGCTATCTGGGCCGGGATGTACTGGGTGAGCAGGAAGTTCTGTAAGAAGCACGATTTGGATTGATAAAATTGCGAAGCACTTGACTTTTTTGCTGAGAGTGCATATAATAAAAGCAATGAAAGAAGATATTGCTTCATAGGTTTTCACCAATGAGCAGCAAAACGCCCCACGGTACTGCGAATACCGCGGGGCGTTTTGCTTACTAGGGGTTAGTGCTTACCGGCCTTGAACTGCTCGTCAAGCCACTTGCCAATGCAATGAGCCACAACATTGGCTGCGACGGACAGAATGAAAGAAGATAACATTTCCATAGGTTCTCACCCCCTTCCCCAATTTGAATGGAGTCGGAAGGCCGACACCTAAAGAGTATCATAAAATTCGACAAAACACAAGAAAAAGCCGCTGTACAGCTACAAAACTGCACAGCGGCTTTCTATATATAAAGTTTAGTTCTCAGCCAGATTACCGGTATAGAGCTGGTAATACTTGCCCTTCTTGGCGATGAGCTCGTCATGGCTGCCGCGCTCGATGATGCGGCCCTGCTCCAGGACCACGATGCAGTCTGCGTTGCGGACAGTGGAGAGGCGGTGGGCGATGACGAAGCTGGTGCGGCCATACATCAGGCCGTCCATGCCGCGCTGCACCAGAGCCTCGGTGCGGGTGTCGATGGAGGAAGTAGCCTCATCGAGGATGAGCACCGGCGGGTCAGCAACGGCTGCGCGGGCGATGGCCAGCAGCTGACGCTGGCCCTGCGACAGGTTCGCACCGTCGCCGGTCAGCATGGTGTTGTAGCCCTCGGGCAGGCGCTTGATGAAGCCGTCGGCGTTGGCCAGACGGGCTGCGGCGATGCACTCCTCGTCGGTGGCCTCCAGACGGCCATAGCGGATGTTCTCCATGACCGTGCCGGTGAACAGGTGGGTATCCTGTAGCACGATGCCCAGAGAGCGGCGGAGGTCGGCTTTCTTAATCTTGTGGATGTTGATGCCGTCGTACCGGATCTTGCCGTCCTGGATGTCGTAGAAGCGGTTGATAAGGTTGGTGATGGTGGTCTTGCCGGCGCCGGTGGAGCCGACGAAGGCGATCTTCTGGCCCGGACGGCCATAGAGGTTGATGTCGTGCAGGACGGTCTTGCCCGGCACATAGCCGAAATCGACGTCCGTAAAGGTGATGTCGCCTTCCAGCTTGTGGTAGGTGGTGGTGCCGTCGTGGTGGGGGTGCTTCCAGGCCCAGATGCCGGTGCGCTCGTTGGCCTCCACGAGGTTGTCGTCCTTGTCGTACTTGGCGTTGATGAGGGTGACATAGCCCTCATCGGTCTCGCTGGGCTCATCCATCATCTTGAAGATGCGCTCTGCACCGGCCAGTGCCATGATGATGCTGTTGGCCTGCATGGACACCTGGCTGATGGGCATATTGAAGCTCTTGTTCAGGGACAGGAACGCCATGACAGTACCCAGCGTGACGCCGCCCATGCCGGTGACGGCCATGGCTGCACCCACCAGAGCGCAGATGGCGTAGCTGATATTGCCCAGCTGAGCGTTGACGGGCATCATGATGTTGGCGAAGCTGTTGGCCTGCTTGGCGCTGTCCTTGAGCTTGTCGTTCAGCTCGCGGAAGCCCTCGAGGGCCTTCTGCTCGTGGGTGAAGACTTTAACGACCTTCTGGCCTTCCATCATCTCTTCGATGTAGCCGTTCACTTTGCCGAGGTCGCGCTGCTGTGCGATGAAGTACTTGCCGCTCTGCTGGGTGATCTTCTTGGAGCAGAAGAGCATCAGGGCCACCATCAGCATGGTGACGATGGTGAGCTGCCAGCTCAGCATGCACATGCTGGCAAAGACGGAAACGATGGTGATGGCGCTGGACACCAGCTGCGGGATGCTCTGGCTGAGCATCTGGCGGAGGGTATCCACGTCGTTGGTGTAGACGGACATGATGTCGCCGTGCGGATGGGTGTCAAAGTAGCTGATGGGCAGGCTCTCCATGTGGGTAAAGAGCTGGGTGCGCAGGTTGCGCAGGGTACCCTGGGTGACGTTGACCATGATGCGGGCGTTGAGCCATGCAGCGAGGATGCCCACCACATAGATGCAGCCGACGCGCACCAGCGCACCGGCCAGCGGTGCAAAGCTGGGGTCCTGCTGCTGGGTCATGGGGATGATATAGTCGTCGATAAGGGTCTGCAGGAACAGGCTTGCCTGCACATTGGCCAGCGCGCTGACCACGATGCAGATGAGCACGAGGATGCAGTGAGGCAGATAGTGCTGGAACACCTCTGCCATGATGCGCTTGAGCAGCTTGCCCGGGTTCTCGACCTTCGGACGCGGGCCTCCCATGCCGCGGGGGCCGGGGTCATGGACGACTTTTGCTTTCTGTTCTGCCATTACTGCTCACCTCCCTGCTTGTCGAAGTCGCCGCCGCCCTGAGTCTGGCTGTTGTAGACTTCCTGGCTGTTGTAGACTTCCTGATAGATCGCGTTGTTCTTCAGCAGTTCCTCGTGGGTGCCGAGGCCGTTGATCTGGCCGTTGTCCAGCACGAGGATGCGGTCGGCATCCTGCACCGAGGAAATGCGCTGTGCAATGATGATCTTGGTGGTGCCGGGAATCTCCTCACGGAACGCCTTCCGGATCTTTGCGTCGGTGGCGGTATCCACGGCACTGGTGGAGTCGTCGAGGATGAGGACCTTCGGCTTGCGCAGCAGGGCGCGGGCGATGGTCAGACGCTGTTTCTGGCCGCCGGACACGTTGGAGCCGCCCTGCTCGATCCAGGTGTTGTACTTGTCCGGGAAGCGCTCGATGAACTCATCGGCGCAGGCCAGCTTCGCCACACGGATGCACTCTTCCTCGCTGGCGTTCTCGCTGCCCCAGCGGAGGTTGTCGAGGATGGTGCCGGAGAACAGGACGTTCTTCTGGAGCACCATGGAGACCTCGTGGCGGAGGACGTCGAGATTGTAATCCCGGACATCCACGCCGCCCACGCTGACAGTGCCGGTCTCGGCGTCGTACAGGCGGGGGATGAGCTGCACCAGACTGGACTTTGCGCTGCCGGTGCCGCCGATGATGCCCAGTGTCTCGCCGGGCTTGATGTCAAAGGTGATGTCGTTCAGGACAGGCTGGCCGGAGCCGTGCTTGTACTTGAAGGTGACGTGGTCGAAGCGGATGCTGCCGTCCTTGACTTCCTGCACGGGAGCCTTGGCGGGGGGAAGGTCGGTCTTCTCGTCCAGAACTTCCACGATACGCTTTGCGGAAGCGGCGGACATGGAGATCATGACGAAAGCCATGCTCAGCATCATCAGAGCCATCAGGATGTTCATAATGTAGCCGAACAGAGCGTTCAACTGGCCGGTGGTCAGTGCGCCGTGCAGGATGTACTTTGCGCCGAACCAGCTCAGGGCAATGTTGCAGCCGTAAATAGCCGTCAGCATGACGGGGTTGTTGAAGCTCAGACGGCTCTCTGCGTTGACGAACTGCTGATACAGACCCTCGCAGGCTTTGGTGTACTTCTCGTTCTCGAAGCCCTCGCGGACGAAGCTCTTGACCACGCGGATAGCGGAGACGTTCTCCTGTACAGAGGAGTTCAGGTTGTCGTAATTCTTGAAAACACGGTCAAAAATTTTGAAGGTGGGGACCATGATGCTTGCCAGCACGGCCAGCAGGAAGGCGATGGCCACTACGAAGATGAGGGCCAGAGGGCCGCCGATGCTGAACGCCATGATGAGTGCGAACACCAGATGGACCGGGGCGCGCACACACATGCGCTCCATCATCTGGAAAGCGTTCTGCAGGTTGGTCACATCGGTGGTCATACGGGTGACGAGGCCGGCGGTGGAGAATTTGTCGATGTTGGAGAAGGAGTAATGCTGGATATTCTCATACATCGCATCGCGCAGGTTGCCGGCAAAGCCGGTGGACGCCTCGGCGGCGTACTTGCCGGCCAGAATGCCCAGCAGCAGGGCGATGGCCGCCACTGCGAAGGTGAGCAGGCCGTATTTGACGATGACGTTCATATCGCCCTTTTCAATGCCAAGGTCGATGATGAACGCCATGATGGTGGGCAGCAGGATGTCCATGACTGCTTCCAGTGCGGAAAACATCGGCGTCAGGATAGCGGCGCGTTTGTATTCGCCCAGATGGGAAGCAAGCTTCTTTATCATACTTTGAGCCTCCTTTGATAAATTGTTTGGTACGGAACAATTTTATACAAAACAATATTAAAGTCAATGCTTTTTCCAAAGTTTCGGAAAAAGTTCATATTTGTTTCACTTTAGTCCCAGATACAGTTTATTCAGCAGCCGCAGCAGCTCGGTGTTTTCTTCTTCGGTGAGCAGACCGGCCACATATTCATCGGTCTGGTGGAAGGCCCGCATGGTGTCCTCGTGGAACTGGCGGCCTTTTTCGGTGAGGACCAGTTGCTTGAGGCGGGCGTCCTGCTCCACGCTCTGGCGGGTGATGTAGCCTTTGCGCTCCATGAGCTGCAGGATGTTGGTGACAGTGGAACGGGTGATGGAGAACTCCCGCTCGATGTCCCGCTCGATGTCCCGCTGGAACACCGGGGTCTCGGAGTGCCGGTAAAGATACTCCATGATCCAGCCGTGCATGGGGGTCACGGCCTCCACGCCATTGGTGCGGGCAATCTGGCCGATCTTGCGGAAAATAAGGTTGTTCACCCGGCGCAGCTGGGCCGGGATGACCTGCGGCGCCTCCCACGGCGGCGCGATGGGGGTGCAGGCGGGTTCAAAGGCTTGGTTCATAGTATCATCCTTCTGGTTTGACTTTTGCTGTGAATGTTTGAACGCCGAACTGTTTCACATAAAACTGTTCGATACAGGACTATTATGCTCCAAAAAAAGAGGGCTGTCAACCCTCTTTGGATGATTCGTCCCACTGGCCCAGCCCGGTAAGGATGGAAACGGCCACCTCGGGCTTATTCGTGACCACAAGCTCCGGGTCCAGCCGGAACAGCTGGCGCAGGTCGTCCCGGCTTTCCACGCCCACCGGCCAGGGCGCGACCTTGAAGCCGCGGGCGTGGGCATTGGGGATAAGGTCTTTGTCCCGGAAAAAGGCGTGGTACTCCGGCCCGACGTAATCCACCGGGAAGCCGAACTGGGCCACATAGTTCACAAAATCTGTCTGATAATAATACTGCTGCAAAATTTCGGCCAGGTTCATGCCGGGGAAGATGGAGTAGAGAAAATCGAGACGGTCTTTCAGGTAGTAGATGAGGACGCTGTTCTCTTCGTCCAGACTGCTGGGGTCTTCCAGCAGAGCGGCCGCTTCGCTGAGGGCCTGGGGGCTGGAAAGCTTCTCCACGAGAGGGTCGGTCTTCTTGAGGCCCAGTTTCTCCCAGAAGGTGGCCGGCTGGCTGAGCTGGGATTCGGGGCTGAGGGTCATGGCGCAGGTGGCCATCTGGGGCATCCGCTCTTTCACCCGGCGGAGGGCGCCGTACTCGAAGGAGGTGAGCACAGCCTTTTCTTCCAGCCCGGCGTCAAGGACGGCGTCGATGATCCGGTCCACGATCTCTTCGTCCCGGTCCAAGTAGGGCTTCAACTCAATATGTACCATCCTGAAGTCCTGCGCGACTTCCAGAACCTCTTCGAGGGTGGGAATCTTTTCGCCCGCGAACTCCGGGCTTTTCCATTTTCCGAAATCCAGCTGGCGCAGGTCGTCGAAGTCCATATCCGGGATGTTGCCGTGGACGCCGGTCTTGAGGTCGGTGAGGTAGTCGTGGGCCACCACGAGATGACGGTCCCTGGTGATTTGAACGTCACACTCGAAGCCGTCCGCACCCAGCGTCTTTGCCAGACGGAACGCGGTCAGCGTGTTTTCGGGGGCCAGATGGGACGCGCCGCGATGGGCGATGATGAGAGGGCGCATGGCATGGACCTCCTTAAAAGACAAAAGTTGAAAAATGCGATGCCGTTACCCATGATACACGTTTTCACAAATTTCGTCAATGACGGCGTTTCGGTCAGCAAGGCAGGCGGAAATGGACTGAAAGTACGACTTTTACCGTCAAAACGACGAAAATTTAAGCTGGATTTTAGCACTTTTCACGAGAAAAAACCAAAAATCGGCCCATTTCTCTCCCATCTGTTTCTTCCCAACGGACAATTCCTGTGATAAGATTATAGTGTAAACGGTGAAACCTCTCCGTCACGCCTACGGCGTGCCACCTCCCCTATCGAGGGGAGGCTTTGGCATTCCGTAAAGCTTTATCTCTTCGCCAGAGGCTCCCCTCGCTAGGGGAGCTGTCGAGCGATAGCGAGACTGAGAGGTTGTTCCTACGCTGAAAGATACCTACGGAATAAGGGAAATGGAGAGTTTTGCTATGACTGAGTTCAAGCCCATCAAGGAAGGCAAGGTCCGCGAGATCTACGACAACGGCGACAGCCTCATCATGGTCGCCACCGACCGCATCTCTGCATTCGATGTTATCTTAAAGAATAAAGTCACCAACAAGGGCAAGGTGCTGACCCAGATGAGCAAGTTCTGGTTCGACTACACCCGCGACCTGCTGCCCAACCATATGCTGAGCGTGGACGTGAAGGAGATGCCCGAGTTCTTCCAGCAGCCCCAGTACGAGGGCCGCAGCATGATGTGCCGCAAGCTGACCATGCTGCCCGTCGAGTGCATCGTCCGCGGCTACATCACCGGAAGCGGCTGGGCCAGCTACCAGAAGACCGGCAAGGTCTGCGGCATCCAGCTGCCCGAGGGCCTGAAGGAGTCCGAGAAGCTGCCTGAGCCCATCTACACCCCCTCCACCAAGGCTGAGATCGGCGACCACGATGAGAACATCTCCTACGAGCAGAGCATCGACGTGCTGGAAAAGCTGTTCCCCGGCAAGGGTGAGGAGTACGCCACCAAGCTGCGTGACTACACCATCGCTCTGTATAAGAAGTGCGCTGAGTATGCCCTCTCCCGCGGCATCATCATCGCCGACACCAAGTTTGAGTTCGGTCTGGATGAGGAGGGCAACGTCATCCTCGGCGACGAGATGCTGACCCCCGATTCCTCCCGCTTCTGGCCGCTGGAGGGCTACGAGGCCGGTCACGGTCAGCCCTCTTTTGATAAGCAGTTCGTCCGCAACTGGCTGCTGGCCAACCCCGACAGTGATTATGACCTGCCGCAGGACGTCATCGACAAGACCATCGCCAAGTATGAGGAAGCCTACGAGATGCTGACCGGCAAGAAGCTGTAAGCACTTCCATAAATTCAACAGCTGCCGCCCGCTTTGTGGAAAACGAAGCGGGCGGTTTTTGTGCGGAAAAGTTTTTCCTCTTGAACGGCGCAGTGGGCAGTGTTACAATAACACAAGTAATGGGCAGAGAAACGGCCCTTTGTGTGAGAAGAGAGTGCCGCGCGGACGGCGAAAGGAAACAGTCAAATGGAGATCAGCACGCGGGAAAAGACCTTGCAGATCGTCAGTCGATACGTTATCATCACCCTGAGTATCAGCATCATGACCATCGGCGTATACTTCTTCAAATTCCCCAACAACTTCGTCTTCGGCGGCGTGACCGGCGGCGCGGCCCTTGTGGCAAAGCTCACGCCCCTGTCGGCCTCAGCTTTTTCATCCTGCGCCAATATCCTCCTGCTCATTCTGGGCTGGATATTCCTCGGCAGGGATTTTGCCATCAGCACCGGCTGGGCTACCGTCGTCATGACGGCAGAGCTGGCCCTTTTTGAAAAATATGTCCCCCTCAGCGGCCCCCTGTCCGACCAGCCCATGCTGGACCTGGTCTTCGCCATCGCCCTGCCCGCCATTGCGTCGGCTCTGCTCTTCAACGTGGGCGCGTCTTCCGGCGGCACCGATGTCGTCGCCCTCATCCTGAAAAAATACACCCATATGAAGAACACCGGCGAGGCGCTTTTTATCACCGACCTCGCCATGGTGCTGGCAGCCTGCTTCGTCTTCGACCTCTACACCGCTCTCTACTCTTTCGTGGGTCTGACGGTCAAGAGCCTCGTCGTCGATGCCGTTCTCGAGCAGATGAAGATGTGCAAAGCTATCCTCATCATCTGCGACGACAAAGACCCCATCTGTGACTTCGTCATGCGCAAGCTGGTGCGCGGCGCGACCTATACGCCCTGCTACGGTGCCTACACCGACAGGCCCCACTACATGATCTATACGACCCTCACCCACCGCGAGGCATTGCAGCTGCAGGCATTTATCCATAAGGAAAACCTCAACGCCTTTATCTCGATGCTCAGCACCACCGAGGTGTTCGGCAAGGGCTTCAACCACGCATAAAAAATAATCAGCAGCGCCCGTCAGCGTAGGCATCGCGGCAGTGCTCTCGACCTTGCAGTCTCGATGATGCTGTAAAACGGTCTGTGTAAAGCTCATACGAAAGCCCTCCTGCAAAGGAGGGCTTTCGTATGAGCTCAAATGTGCTATAATAAGAAAAATGTCGTTATTTGGTGAGGAGGCTGGAGTCGAATGGACTTGAAGGAGCAAAAGTATGTCTGCACCCTTGCGGAATGCAAGAGCCTGACCCGCGCCTCGGAGCGGTTGTATATCTCACAGCCCGCACTGAGTCTGTACATCAATAATGTGGAAAAGATTTTGGGGGCGCGGCTGTTCGAGCGGAATGGCCGGAAATTCGAGCTGACGTGGCTGGGCAAGCAGTATGTGGAAAAGGCTTCTCAGATGCTGGAGCTGGAGCGGCAGTTCGAGGCGGTGAGGTGGCAGACGGAGCGGGAGAATTCCGGGCAGGTGCATATCGGTATCGCACAGCGGCGCGGCATCTGGTTTCTGCCTGCGGTGCTGTCGGTGTACGAGCGGGAGTGGCCGCAGGTGGATGTGGTCATCCGGGAAGGAAATCTGGCCGATTTGACCATCATGCTGAAAAACCGGGAGCTTGACCTTGTGGTGCTGAGCCAGAGTGACGTAACGTCCGAGATGGAGGCTGTCCCGCTGGGCATGGAAGATTTTCTGCTGATACTGCCCGGAGACCACCCGCTGAACGAAAAGGCAGTCCCCGTCGAAGGCTCAAAGTTCGACTTCCTTGACCCGCACCTTCTGAGCGGTGAGACGATATTTCTGAACACCGAGATGCAGAGCGCCCGGCGGGTGGAAGAGAAGATTCTGAAAGATCACAAGGTCAAGCCGGGCCGCATCCGGGTAGTACGCAATATGGAGCTTGGCGCACAGCTGGTGGCCGAGGGTCTGGGCGTGGGCTTTATCCGGCAGGGCTATCAGAAGAACATCCACTATCCGAAGCCGGTGAAATACTACACCATCGATATTTCCAGGTACGGACAGGACGTTGTGGTGGCCTACCGCCGGGATGTGGAGCTGACCAAACCCATGCGAGCTATGATCATGCAGATGAAGGATGCGGCAGAGGAGTATTTGAAGCTTTAATAAACTGAATATAAGAATTCCAAAATGAAGATATAATTTTTTTAAAATGTACAAAGCACCTCCGGTTTGGTAAACTGAAAGTACCAAAAAACGGAGGTGCTTATTATGTTAGAGGAAAAACTGGAGCGAAGCGTTGAGCAGAGCGCAGTTGCCCTGACTGCAATGGCAGACGACTTCTTCGACCACCCGGAAGTGGGTCTGCAGGAGTTTCATGCATTTGAGACCCTGACCGGCTGGCTGGAAAAAGAAGGCTTCACTGTGGAGCGCGGCATTGCTGGTATGGATACCGCGTTCCGAGCTGTCTGGAAGCACGGCGAGGGCGGCCCGAACATCGGCCTGCTCTGCGAGTACGATGCTCTGGCCGGTCTGGGCCACGCCTGCGGCCACCACATGCAGGGACCGGCCATTCTGGGCGCAGCCAAGGCACTGAAAGATGCAGCCATCGACGCACCGTATACCATCACGGTCTACGGTACGCCTGCCGAAGAGAGCATCAGCGGCAAGGTCGTGATGCTGGAAAACGGCTGTACCTTTGAGGAGCTGGATGTGGCGCTTATGATGCACGGCGGCCCGGCCACGCAGGTGGACGTCAAGTCGCTGGCACTCAACAAGCTCAAGATCATCTACCACGGTGTCTGCTCTCACGCAGCGCTCAAGCCCGAAAAGGGCCGCAGCGCACTGGACGGCCTGATCATGGCCTGTCAGGGCGTCGAGTTTCTGCGGGAGCATGTTCCCTCGGATGTTCGGATGCACTATACCATCGTCAACTGCGGCGGCACGGCGGCAAATGTGGTGCCCGGCTATGCAGAAGCGAATATGTATGTCCGCTCCTACAGCCGCACGGAGTTAGACGGCGTGGTGGCCCGCGTCAGGAAGGTACTTCAGGGCGCAGCCATGATGACCGAGACGGAAGTGGAGATCATCGAGGAAAAGAGCCTTGACAACAAGATCCCGGTGCTGGCTCTCAACGAGCTGGTGATGGAGCAGGCCGAGAAGGTCCATGCTCCCTGCATCCGTTCGGCCCGCCAGAAGACCGGTTCCACCGACTTCGGCAACGTGATGCGCCATGTACCCGGCACCTGCATCCGCGTGGCCTTTGTCCCGGAGGGCGCAGCGGCTCACTCGCAGGAATATCTGGACGCCGGCAAGACCGAAGCGGCCCACAATGCGGTGGTCTACGGCGCAAAGATCCTGGCTCTGACGGGCGCACAGCTCATTGAAGACCCGGAAAAGCTGGAAGCCATCAAGAAGGAATTCCATGAGAATCTGGCCAAAGAACTGAACGGCCAGAGCTGACGCTTTGGTGTGTCAAAAGAGAGGAAAAAATTATGGAAACGAAAAAGAAACAATTCAAGATGCCGCATACATTCGTCATCATCGGCATCATCATCCTGCTTGCGGTCCTGCTGACCTGGATCATCCCGGCAGGCTCCTACACCCGCTTCGAGAACGAAGCAGGCATCAAGGTCATCGACCCCAACGATTTCAACTACATTGATAAGACTCCCGTCAACCCGCTTGAAATTCCTCTGTACATCGTCAAGGCCTTCATCAAGCGCATTGATCTGATGCTGGTCATCATGTTCGCAGGCGGTGCTTTCCACATCCTGACCAAGACCGGCGCACTCCACGCCGTGGTGGCCAAGATGGCGAAGGCCTTCTCCACCCGCGTCTATCTATTCCTGCCCATCCTGACGCTGGTGTTCGGCCTCATCTGCACCACGCAGGGCGTCAACCTGTTCATTGCCTTTGCGCCCATCATGGTCATGATGGCCTTTGCGATGGGTCTGGACTCCATTACCGGTGCATCCATCATCCTGCTGGGCGGCGCGATCGGCTTCTCCACTGGCCCTCTGAACATCAACACCACCATCGTGGCTCAGAAAATCGCCGGTCTGCCGCTGTATTCCGGCGTGGGATACCGCTTTATCTGCTTTGCTGTGTTCTATGTTATCACGAACATCTACCTCATCCGCTACGCACTGAAGATCCAGAAACATCCCGAACTCAGCCCCATGTACGAGCTTGACAAGACCAGCGAGTTCCGCGATGCTGCGGACCTCGACTCCTTCGGCAATCTGGACGCCCGCAAGATCCTCATCATGCTGGTCTTCTTCGCATCCCTTATCCTCATCGTCTACGGCGGCATCAAGCTCGACTGGGATATGTCTGAGACTGCAGCTGTTTTCCTCGCACTGGCTGTCATCGAAGGCGTACTGGGCGGTTTCGGCCCCTCCGCAATCTCCAAGGAGTTCCTTGAGGGCTGCAAGAAGATGCTGGGCGCTGCCTTCATCATCGGCATGGCACAGGCCATCAGCAGCATCATGAACGCCGGTCACATCACCGATACCGTTGTCCATGCACTGGCAAACAGCCTGAACTTCGTCCCCACCATCCTGCTCGGACCCGCTATGCTGCTGGCAAACACCATTATCAACGTCTTCCTGACTTCCGGCAGCGGTCAGGCCGCAGCTGTCATTCCCATTCTGGCACCTCTGTCCGACCTCGTGGGCGTTACCCGTCAGACTGCGATCCTTTCCTTCAACTTCGGCGATGGCTTCTGCAACTACGTCCTGCCCACTTCCACCGCTCTGATGGGCATCATCAGCGCCGTGAACATCCCCTATGACCGTTGGATGAAGTTCATGTGGAAGCTGTTCCTCATCTGGCTGGCCGTCGGTTCTGTGTTGCTGATGATCGCACAGGCGATCCACCTCGGCCCTATGTAAACCGGAAGGCGGCAAAAAATCAGACTATGGAGTCAACAATAAAAGAAATCAAAAATCCTTGGCTCCGGACGCTGGTTGAGTATGGCCTCATCACCGTCAGCATCTGGATCATGGTCATCGGCATCTACTTTTTCAAATTCCCGAACCACTTCGCCTTCGGCGGCGTGACCGGCTTTTCCACCGTGTTCAGCCAGCTGCTCCACTGCTCGGCAAGTACCTTCACCACCGCTGCCAACTACGCGCTGCTGGTACTGGGCTTCATCTTTCTGGGCAAGAGCGTCGGCGTCCGCACCGTTTATGCGACCATCGTGATGTCGGTGAGCCTGCAGGCGCTGGACGCGCTGGTGCCGATGCATGGTACTCTGACCGACCAGCCGATGCTGGAGCTGGTATTTGCCATTATGCTCCCAGCGATCGGTTCGGCGATCCTGTTTAACATCGGCGCATCCTCGGGCGGCACGGATGTCATCGCCATGATTTTGAAAAAGTACACCAGCATGAACATCGGTTCTGCCCTGATGGCAGCGGATGTGGCGGCTGTGGGCCTCTCGTTTGCAATGTACGGCCCCTCCACCGGTCTGTTCTCCGTCATGGGTCTGGTGGCCAAGTCGATGGTGGTGGACAATGTCATCGAGAATATGAACCTCTGCAAGTGCTTCAACATCGTGTGTGAGCACCCGCAGCCCATCTGCAACTTCATCATCCACGAGTTAAACCGCAGTGCGACCACCTTTGAAGCGCGCGGCGCGTACTCTGACGCCCACAAGACGGTCATCATGACCACCATGCGGCGCAGTCAGGCCATCCGCCTGCGCAACTTCATCCGCCAGCAGGAGCCGACAGCCTTTATCATGATAGAAAATTCCAGCGAGATCATCGGTAAGGGCTTCAGCCCCGTGTAAAAAAAGACTTTTCCGCAGCAGGCAAAACGCACAGCCAGTGGTTTTGCCTGCTTTGCACTACCCATTCCCTTTTTGGATATAAGGATTCCATCTTTTCATTTCACAAATGCCGCTGGGTGCGGTAGGATAGAGCTGAGAAAAAGGCAAAAACGGTGCCGGATGGCAGCTTGTGCAGGAAAAGAGGGAAAATGGAAGAGAAAATGCACGAGCAGCATGACCAAATGGAATAAATCTTGTGTACAAGAGAAATTTTTGGCGATTCTTAACGAATATTAAGACTGACGCTATGCCTTTTGTAAGATTGTCCGATTATGATAGAACCATCAGGAGCGGCGCAGTGAGGCGCTGCCCCGCAAGTACGGTATAACGATTGAAGAAACCACCTGCCAAGGAGGAAAAAAGCATGGAGATCAAGAAAGCAGCCACGGCTGGCACTCTGGAATCCAGCGACTGCATGGTGACCGTCGAGCCGGGTGAGGGTAAGATCGATTTCTCCCTCGAAAGCTCCGTCATCCACCAGTACGGCAACCAGCTGCGCAAGGTCGCACTGGAGACCCTGAAGAATCTGGACATCGACAACGTCCGCATCACCATCGTGGACAAGGGCGCACTGGACTGTACCCTGAAGGCCCGCATCGAAGGCGCGGTGTTCCGCTCTGTTGACCAGTATGAGAATCTGCCTTGGGGAGGTGCCATTCGATGAATAATCCGAACAAGAAGCGCCTGCGCCGCACGATGATGTTCCTCAATGCGCAGAAGCCCGGCCTCATCAAAGACCCTTACATCTATAAGGCCGACTCCCTGATGCTGGACCTCGAGGACGCTGTGGCCGAGAACCAGAAGGATGTCGCCCGTTTCAGCCTGTACCACGCCCTGAAGACCGTGGATTACCGCGGTGCAGAGCGCGTCGTCCGCATCAACGGTCTGGACACTCCCTACTGGCGGGAAGACATCCGTGCCTGCGTGGCCGGCGGCTGCGATTCCATCCGCATCCCCAAGACCGAGCACGCCGAGGACGTCCGCCGCGTGGCTGCCGCCATCGCCGAGGATGAGAAGACCTATGGCCGTCCCGAGGGCGAAGTCCTCATCATCGCCGCTCTGGAGTCTGCCCGCGGCGTCATGAACGCTCTGGAGATCTGCGAGAGCGATGAGCGCCTGTTCGGCATCGCACTGTCCGGCGGCGACTACACCAAGGACCTGCAGACCCACATCACCGGCACCGGCATTGAGCTGATGGGTGCCCGCCAGCAGATGATCATTGCAGCCCGCGCAGCAGGCGTGCAGTGCTTCGACACCGTTTACACCGACCTGAAGGACATGGACGGCTTCCGCAAGGACGTCGAGAACATCCACCTGATGGGCTTCGACGGCAAGTCCATCATCAACCCCCGTCAGATCCCCATCGTCCACGAGATCTTTACTCCCACCCAGAAGGACATCATCTTCGCCGAGAAGGTCGTCAAGGAGATCGACTCCAAGAAGGCACTGGGCATCGGCGTCTTCACCGTTGACGGTAAGATGATCGACATCGCCTTCTACGACGGTGCAAAGCGCACCATCGATCTGGCAAAGGCATCCGGCGTGTATAAGGGGGATTTGTAATTATGTTGAACGCAGTCGGCAGAGAAATTCCCGAAGAGATCCTCGAGCGCACCGGCAAAGAGGTCTTCCAGGGCAACAATTATAAAGACGGCAAGGCTTTCCAGAAGGCCAGCCCGAAGGTCACCCCCGTGATGCGCAATGACCACGATAAGATGGTCAAGGACATCCACGAGGCTCTGGTCAAGTGCAATGCCCACGACGGCATGACCGTCTCCTTCCACCACCACTTCCGCGAGGGCGACCTCGTGGTCTGCATGGTCATGGAAGAGATCCACAAGATGGGCTTCAAGAACATCACCCTGAGCGCAAGCTCTCTGGGCAAGGCTCATGACGCCCTCGTCCCCATGATCGAGGACGGCACCATCGTCAACATCGAGTCTTCCGGTGTCCGCGGCAAGATCGGCGATGCTATTTCTCATGGCAAGCTGAAGGGCCTGGCTACCATGCGCAGCCACGGCGGCCGTGTCCGCGCCATTGAGACCGGCGAGACCCATGTGGACATCGCCTTCATCGGCGCACCCTCCTGTGACGAGTACGGCAACTGCTCCGGTATGGGCGGCAAGACCAACTGCGGCGTCCTGAGCTATGCTTACGTGGACGCTGAGATGGCTGACTATGTCGTCGCTGTCACCGATTGCCTCGTGGACTACCCCAACTACCCCGCAGAGATCAACCAGACCAAGGTGGATTACGTCTGCGTCGTGGATCAGATCGGCATCCCCGAGAAGATCGCTACCGGCGCTGCAAAGCCCACCACCGACCAGCGCAAGATCCTGATGGCAGAGTACTGCACTCAGGTCGTTGCAAACACCCCCTACTTCAAGGACGGCTTCTCTTATCAGACTGGTGTCGGCGGCGCATCCATCGCCTCCACCATCTCTCTGGCCAAGATCATGGAAGAGAAGAACATCCACATGGGTCTGGGCGTCGGCGGTCTGACCAAGCCCATGTGCGAGCTGCTGGACCGCGGTCTGGCCCGCAAGCTGGTCGATACGCAGGACTTCGACCTGGACGCTGTCAACAACGTCCGCACCAACCCCAACCATTTCCCCATCTCTGCTGGCGAGTACGCAAGCCCCATGAACAAGGGCGCTTTCGTCAACAAGCTGGATTACGTCATTCTGGCCTCTCTGGAAGTTGATACCCACTTCAACTGCAACGTCGTCGTCGGCTCCGATGGCATCATCACCGGCGCACAGGGCGGCCATCCCGATACTGCACAGGGTGCAAAGTGTACCATCGTCATCGCTCCTCTGCTGCAGGGCCGCATCCCGGCCATCTGCACCGACGTGACCACCGTCACCACCCCCGGTGAGAGCGTGGACATCGTCGTCACCGACTACGGCGTGGCCGTCAACCCCCGCCGTCCCGACCTGCTGGAGGCTCTGAAGGCCGCTGACTGCGTGCCTCTGAAGACCATCGAGGAGCTGCGCGACATCGCCTACTCCATCGTCGGCGAGCCGGAGAAGGTCCAGTTCGGCGACCGCATCGTGGGCATCATCGAGGCCCGCGACGGCACTGTCATGGACGTTGTCCGCGAAGTCAAGCCTTTCTCTTTCCGCGAAGATTGAGTGATATAGCGTAAAAGCGGGAATGTGGCTTGCCAACCACGCTTCGGAATGGATTCACGGAGATTCCTTCGCTCTTCTCACCCCCGCTTTTGCGGCTAAATATGCACACAAACTTCATGCGATTCTCCTTTTTCAAGGTTTTGTGTTTTATACCGGCATAAAACCAGAGAGCAGCCAACTGCACCGCGCGCAGTTGGCTGCTCTTCTTTGTTTCTATGAAAAAATAAATGACGCTCTTACGGCACGAAACGATAGCCGACGCCGCGGATGGTGATGATGTGCTGGGGCGTGCGGGCGTTGTCCTCGATCTTGCTGCGCAGGCGGTTGATGTAGACCATGATGGCGTTGTCGTCCACAGCAATGAGGTTGCCCCATATCTGCTCGTATATCATGTCCTTGGTGAACACCTGCTGCGGGTGGCGCACGAAGAGCAGCAGCAGGCTGCGCTCTTTCTCGGAGAGGTTCAGCTCCACATTGTTTTTATAAAAGCGCATGGTGGTGGTGTCGCAGAGGAAGGGGCCGCAGCTGATCTGCTGGTTGTTCTCCTGCGAGAAGCTCTTGCTGCGGCGGATGAGGGCCTTGACCTTTGCGCCCAGAATCTGGGGACGGAAGGGCTTGGTGACATAGTCGTCGGCGCCCAGCGAGAGGCCGTACATGAAATCGTAGTCCTCGTTGCGGCCGCTGATGATGATGACCGGCGTGGTGACGCCGTTGCGCCGGATGGTCTGGATGACATCGAATCCCTCCATGTCGCCTAGCGTGATGTCCATCAGGATCATATCCAGCGTGCTGCTCTGCCGCGCGATGAGGTCCAGCGCCGCCGCGCCGCTGTTGACGACGAGAGGGTCCATCTCATTGCTTATCATAACTTTCGATAAAAGTTTGCAAATTGCTGGATCGTCGTCTACAATAAGAACATGATACGACATGATAACTCCCTGCACTTTTCTGACCGGAAAAATTTGTTTCACTTGCGATAAATAAAATTATAACATTTTTAGACAGGAAGAGCAAGACCGCCCCAAAGGAGGACTCGATATGAAGGAGAACGCCCCGAAAAAGATACGCTTCCAGACGCTGCGCACCCTGTGGGTGCCGCTGGCCATCGGTGTCGTCACAGTAGCCGCACTGGCTGTCGTGGTGGGTATGGTATGGAAGGACTACCGCACCGCCATGATGGACAGCCAGACGAGGCAGATGGAGCTGGTGGTGCAGAGCACCGCCGACAGCATCCGCGTCCTGCTGGAAGAATACGCCGACCGGCTGGACTCCATCGCCGGAAAAGCGGAGGCCAGCAAAGCGTTCCGCCCCACGGTGGCCCGGAGCGATACCATCCGGGACGTCTGGCTGGAAAACAGCAACGGCGAGGTCATCTACAGCTGCTACGGCCTCAGCGCCGTCTGCGATGTCCTCATCACCCGGACGGAGAACATCTCCTACTGGCAGTACCACAGCGGTGACGAGCACTATCTTGTGATGAAGAAGAAGGCCGGGGGTGAGACAGCCTGCCTCGTGGTAGACTCCACTGTCATGTATCAGCAGCTCATCTCGGAGATCCATGTCGGCAGGAACGGCTACATCATGATAAAGAATGACGATAACCTTGTGGTCATGCACCCCGAAGCCGTTCAGTGGGGCATCAAGGTCGTGGAGGGCCGCCAGCGCATCTATCAGGGGAAGGAACTGGACATGAGCAGTCTGAGTGAGCTGCTGCGCGCTCAGCAGGAAGAGGAATCCGGCACACTGGACTACTACTCTTACTGGTGGGCCGACCCGGATCTGCCTCGGGTGCATAAGATAAGCGCCTTTCGTCATCTGGATGTGGGGGGCAGTTTCTGGATCGTCAGCGCTGTGGTGGACTACGACGATTTCTACGAGCCGGTACAGCAGAGCTTCGTGAAGGTGGTCCTCATCTTCGGCGGCGTGGCGCTGGTGCTGGTGCTCTTCATGTTCCAGATGTTCCGGCTGCAGGAGCGTGACCGCCGCAGCGCGACCGAGATCAGCGATCTGAAGACTCTGAACCAGACCCTCGAAGAGCTCCACCGCAGCGAAGAGTCGCTGGCCCACGGCCAGCGGCTGCAGATGATGGGAACCCTCACCGGCGGCATCGCCCATGAGTTCAATAACTTCCTGACCCCCATCACTGGCTATGCCGACCTCATCATGGCCGACGCCGACCCGGGCAGCGAAATCTATGACAACGCGATGGAGATCAGCGAGGCGGCGCAGAAGGCACAGGAGGTCGTGAAACAAATTTCCTCCATGAGCCGGAAAAACGTGGAGACCGTCTACGACGCCGTGTCGGTGGAGGGACTGCTCCATCGGACCCGGAAACTGGTGGAGACGAACTGCCCGAAGAACGTGGAGCTGAAGGAAGAAAATGAGCTCAGCGGCGAATGCGTTCTGGGCAATGCGACCCAGCTGCAGCAGGTGCTGCTGAACATCAGCATCAACGCCATCCACGCCATCGGCGCCGCGGGCGGAAAGCTGACCATCCGGGGCAGTGTCGTGCCGCGCAGTGAGCTGGCGGCGCTCTTCCCGGAAGAGAAGATTTCCGAGGAATGGTCGAGCTACGTCTGCCTGAGCGTCACCGACACCGGCTGCGGCATGGACAAGGAGACGATGCAGCACATCTTCGAGCCCTTCTTCACCACAAAGAAGACCGGCGAAGGCACCGGTCTCGGCCTTGCCCTGGCTGACCAGATCATCCGCACCCACCGGGGCCGCATTCGGGCGGAGAGCACCATCGGCAGAGGCACGACCTTCTATGTCTATCTGCCGGTGCTGGAACAGCAGCAGGAGCGCGAACAGCTGCAGTGGGGCGTGGACAGCAAGCTGCGCATCCTTGCGGCGGACGACAACAACAAGGTCCTCGACCTGCTGGACAAAGACCTCAGCGCGCTGGGCCTGAGCGTGTCCACCTGCTCCCGCCGGGGCGAGCTGCGCCAGCTGCTGGAGCAGCAGCCCTTCGACGTCCTTGCCATCGACGAGAGCCTGATGAGCAGCAGCGGCGTGGATCTCTGCATGGCCATCCGGGGCCGCTACCCAGGCATGACCCGCATCGTGATGACCAATGCCCCCACAAGGGAGATCGTGGATGCCCGCAGCCACGGCGTCATCGACGGCTATGTGGTAAAACCTGTGTCGGCGTCTACGCTTCTGGCGCAGATAAGGAGCAGCCGGAAAGAATAAACAACGCAAAAGGCGTCCGGAAGGACGCCTTTTGTGTTGCACTCTATTGTATCCAACCTTCCATACACAATCTTACAGGATATTAAGGAATTTCTTAACAAACCGTAACGAGAAGGGCTTTGGGCTGTAAGTTTGAGCCTGTATACTGGAACCATAACGAACGGGAATGATTCTGGATGACAAAACAGAATGCATCCCCGGTATATGAAAAAAAGAAAAGGAAGTACAAACCCATGAGTGATACGATCCTCGCTCTGCTCGGCTTTGCAACGGTGATTGCGGTCATCGTCCTGCTGCTGCGCAATGTCACGGTCCCTGCACTGGCATTCGTCAGCGTCTCGACCATCACCGCAGCCATTCTGGTGGCTACCGGTGCTTTCACCCTGGATGAAATGGCCGGCTTTATCAAGGAGGGCGTCAAGGGCGTCCACGGTACGGCTGTCCTGTTCATCTTCTCCGTCCTGTTCTTCGGCGTCATGACCGATGCAGGCATGTTCGACAAGATCATCGGTGCGCTGATGAAGAAGGTCGGCAACAACGTCGTCGGCGTTGCTCTGATGACCTGCCTCATCGCCATCATCGGCCATCTGGACGGCGGCGGCGCTTCCACCTTCCTCATCACTATCCCCGCCATGCTGCCCGTCTACAAGCGCCTGCACATGCGCCGTGAGACCCTGCTGCTCATCTGCGTCACCGCAATGGGCGTCATGAACCTGATGCCCTGGGGCGGCCCCACCATGCGCGCCGCAAGCGTCATCGAGATGGAGCCCAACGACCTGTGGTTCCAGCTCATGCCCATGCAGATCGTCGGCCTGGTGCTGGCTGTCGGCACCGCCATCTTCTGGGGCCTGCAGGAGAAGAAGCGCATCGCAAAGCTCGGCGATTCCATCGTTGCTGAGGACGCCGGCAAGTACGACGACTCCGACGACGGCAAGAAGGACGAGACTCTGGCTCGTCCCCAGAACTTCATCTTCAACGTCATCCTGACTCTGGCCGTCATCATCGTGCTGGTCATGGACATCTTCCCCTCTTACTACGTCTTTATGGTCGGCTGCGCTCTGGGCATTCTGGTCAACTACCGTGGCAAGAAGCTGCACAACTCCATCATCAAGAGCCACGCTTCCGCTGGTCTGAGCATGGCTTCCACCATCCTGTGCGCCGGTGTCTTCCTCGGTGTTCTGAGCAAGAGCGGCATCATGGAGAAGATGGCCATTATGATGGCCAACGTCATCCCCGCCTCTCTGGGCCGTTTCCTGCCCGTCATCATCGGCATCCTGAGCGTGCCTCTGGCTCTGCTGTTCGACACCGACTCCTACTTCTACGGCCTGCTGCCCGTTCTGGTCAGCGTTGGCAACCAGTTCGGCGTCAACCCGGCTCACATCGCCATCGCAATGGTCGTCTGCCGCAACTGCGCTACCTTCATCAGCCCGGTGGCTCCCGCTACCTATCTGGGCATCGGTCTGGCCGGTGTCGAGATCAAGGACCACATCAAGTACTGCTTCGGCTGGCAGTGGGGTGTTTCCATCGTCTGCCTCGTCGCTGGTCTGATCCTCGGCGTCATCCACTTCTGATAAACTGAGCTCCCGCCCGGCTGCCCTTCGTTGGACGGCCGGGCATTTTTGTAGGATACTTTTTACCACTTTTTTCCAAGGAGGCTGCTGCAATGCGTGAGACCCCAGTCTGCACCGCGGCCGACGCCATCTACAAGCTGGCGGCGGGCAATCTGAAATACCTGAACGCGGAAAGCGGGAGCGGCGATATTTCCCGCCGTATCCGGATGTCCACATGGGCGAAGGGCCAGTCGCCCTACGCCATCATCGTCACCTGTTCGGATTCCCGGGTCATCCCGGAGAACATCTTCTCGGCGGGCATCGGTGAGCTGTTCGTCATCCGGCTGGCGGGCAACGTCATCGATGACCACCAGCTGGGCAGCATCGAGTACGCTGCCGGCCATCTGGGCTGTCGGCTGGTGGTGGTGCTGGGCCACACCCACTGCGGTGCGGTGGATGCCGCCATCAACCACGAGCCCTCCGGCTATATCCGCTACATCACGGACGAGATAAAAAAGGCCATCGGGGATGAAACAGACCCCTACAAGGCCAGCTGTCTTAATGTCCGGCACAGTGTGCAGGAGATCGAAAAGAGCCTGTGCATCCATAACATCGAGGAGGAAACGGGCCTGCGGGTCGTCGGTGCGATGTACCACATCGAGGACGGCAGCGTCGAATTTCTGTAAGGAACTCCCAGCATTGCGGCGGAACGGCCCTTTCCCAGACCGGGAAAGGGCCGTTTCCTTTGTTTGACAATCCGGCCTCGTTCGCTTATACTGACAGCGGAAAAAGAAACCGACGGAGGGACGGAATATGGTACAGGTAGATTTGATCACGGGATTTCTCGGGGCAGGGAAGACCACCTTCCTGCGCAGATACGCGGCATGGTGGGCCGGGCAGGGCATCAAAGTCTGTGTGCTGGAAAACGACTTCGGCGCGGTGAACGTGGACGCCATGCTCCTGCAGGACCTCGAGGCGCAGGGCGTGGAGCTGGAGACCATCAGCGGCGGCTGCGACTGCGACACCCACCAGCGCCGGATGCGGACAAAGCTCATCTCCATGGCCATGCGGGGCTTTGAGCGGGTCATCGTGGAGCCCAGCGGCATCTTTGACGTGGACGAGTTCTTCGACGTGCTGCGGGACGAGCCGCTGGACCGCTGGTATCAGCTGGGCAATGTCATCGCCATCGTGGATGCCCTTCTGCCGGAAGAACTTTCCCCGCAGGCAGAATATATCCTCGCTTCCGAGAGTGCATGGGCGGGCAGTGTCCTCCTGAGCCGCTGTCAGCTGGCCTCTGACGCGCAGAAGCAGGGGGCAGAAGCCCATCTGGCCCGTGCGCTGGAAACCTGCAAGTGCTCCCGGAAGTTCGGCCCGAAGGAAATTATTGCGAAGGACTGGGCCGATTTGACCGGCGACGATATGGCCCGCATCGCAAAGTGCGGCTGCCGGCAGGCCAGCTGTGAAAAGCTCCACTTCGACGCGCACGATGCTTTCACCTCGGCCTACTTCCTCGAGCTGGGTCTGCCCCGTGCTCAGCTGGAAAAGAACATCCCGTCCCTCTTCACCGACCCCGCCTGCGGAAATGTCCTCCGGGTGAAAGGCTTCGTGGAGGATGATGGCCGGTGGTACGAGCTGAATGCTGCCGCCGCCGGTCTGACGGCGGCCCCCATCCCGCAGGGACAGCAGGTGCTCATCGTCATCGGCGAGGGGCTGGACAAGGCCCGGCTGGAAGAAGACTTGAGACAATGAGCTTTCCACAATGAAACAGATAATTGTGCAATATTGATTGCGCCGACCCTCCTGCAGCGTTATAATAGAGAAAAATAAATCAGGAGGCCGTTTCATGAGCATTTCGACCACCCAAAAGCCGACCACCCGCCGTATCGTGGGCATGGTGGTGGGCATTGTCATTATTGGTCTGGGCATCGCCCTCTTCAAGCAGTCCCATCTCGGCAACGACTCCATCAGCGCGCTGAATATGCGCCTCGCCGAGCTGCTGGGCATCTCGCTGGGCGTGCAGAACGTCGCCACCAACATCCTCTTCTTTGCGCTGGAATTCTGGTTCGGGCGCAAGTACATCGGCCTTGGCACCTTCGTCAACGGCATCGGCATGGGGTTCATCATAACCTTCTTCTACGACCCCATTGCCGCGGCCTTCGGCCCGGCAGCGTCCCTGCCGGAACAGCTGGTGTGGGTGGTGCTGGCCGTCCTTGTGACGGCGCTGGGCGCGTCCCTCTACCAGACGGCTGACCTCGGCATTGCGCCCTACGATTACCTCTCGCTGGGTCTGCGGGACTACACGCACTTCCAGTACTTCGGCTGCCGCGTCTTCACCGACGCCTTCTGCGCCCTGCTCTGCTGGCTCCTGGGCGGTCTTGTGGGGCTGGGTACCCTCATCTGCGCGTTCTGCCTCGGACCCTTCATCCAGTTCTTCAACGGCCTCGTCTCCGAGCGGGTCCTGCAGTATAAGCCCGAAAAAGCATGAGCATAACGAAAAAGACATCCGCCGATGGCAGATGTCTTTTTTGTATCTTACTCGAATTTGAACAGCGGCGTGCCGGTGGAGACGATGCCGCCCGCGATGATATGGAGCTTTGGCAGGTCGTCGGCGTTGGTCACGATGACGGCGCTCTCGGTGGAGAGCCCGGCGGCGCGGATGGCGTCGAGATCCACGTTCAGCAGGGGCGTTCCGGCTTTGACGGCCTGTCCTTCCCTGACCAGCGGGGTGAAGCCGCTGCCCCGCAGGGCGATGGTGTCCATCCCGATGTGGATGAGCAGCTCGATGCCCTCGGTGCTTTCCAGCCCCATAGCGTGGAGGGTGGGGACGATGGAAGTGACCTTTCCGTCGAAGGGAGCGTAGACCGTGCCGCCGGTGGGCTCGATGCCGCAGCCCGGGCCGAGGATGGCTGCGGCGAACGTCTCGTCCGGGAGCTGTTCCAGCGGGAGAACGATGCCGTCCATGGGGGCTTTGACGACCATCTTTTCACCGGGGAACCGCATCTCTTCCGCAGTCTTTGCCCTGCCGCCGAAGAGCCTGTCCAAAAAGCCCATAGAGAAAACCTTCCTTCCACTCATGTTTCTTTCAAAGATAGCATACTGACGCCTCAAAAGCAACCGGCGTTTCGCATAAAATGGAGGGAAAAGTTTTGGCAGTTACATCAGAGCGATGAGCTGCTCGATCTCTTCCATCTTAGTGGCCCAGCTGGTGGCGATGCGGACGACGGTGTGGCTGTCGTCGAACTTCTCCCAGAAGCCGAACTTTGCCTTGCCTTCCAGCACGGCCAGCTGGGTGTTTTCCAGCACGACGAAGAGCTGGTTGGTGGGGGAGTCCATAAAGAAGCGGTAGCCCTTTGCGGCGAGGCCCTTCTTGAGGGCGTTGGCCGTCTCGATGGCGTTGCGGCTGATGCGGGTGTAGAGGTCGTCGGTGAAGAGAACGTCGAACTGGATGCCCATCAGGCGGCCCTTGGCCAGCAGAGCACCCTGCTGCTTGACCATGGTCATGAAGTGGGCCGGTGCGCCGTGGGGGAAGACCACGGCCTCGCCGCAGAGTGCGCCCACCTTGGTGCCACCGATGTAAAAGACGTCGGTGAGCCTGGCGAGGTCGGCCAGGCTCACATCGGTGCCTTCGCTCACCAGCGCATAGCCCAGACGTGCGCCGTCCACGAAGAGGGGCATATGGTAGGTGTGGCAGACGGCGGACAGGGCCTCGAGCTCAGCCTTGCTGTACAGGGTGCCGTACTCGGTGGGGTGGGAGATATACACCATGCCGGGGAAGACCATGTGGTCGTGGTTCGAGTCGGCGTAGAAGGTCTTGCAGAAATCCTCCACCGTGGCGGCATCCAGCTTGCCGTTCTTCTGGGGCAGGCCGATGACCTTGTGGCCGGTGAACTCGATGGCACCCGCCTCATGACCGGCCACATGGCCGGTGGCGGCGGCGATGACGCCCTCCCAGCGGCGGAGCATGGAGGCGATGACGATGGAGTTGGCCTGGGTGCCGCCGGAGATGAAGAAGACGTCTGCCTCGGGGCAGGCGCAGGCGGCGCGTATCTTCTTTTTTGCGCTGGCGCAGTAGGGGTCGGTGCCGTAGCCGGACACCTTCTCGAAGTTCGTTTCCGTCAGCTTCTGCAGGATGGCGGGATGCGCACCCTCGCAGTAGTCGTTCTCAAAATACAGCATATTCTTTCCCTTTCCTTTATTACGATAAAGAAGATGATTCTATTGTGAGCCAGAAACGCACTTTTGTCAACCCTTTGAAACCACGGAAAAATGCCCACCCTTTGCTGTATCTTTAATTTATTTGTGGTATACTTTTACAGTGCAACCGAATATATATCGGGAGGGACAGCAAATGAAGCAGATGCTCCGGAAAAAGGACGTCTGGGTACTTTTGGCGGCGCTCATCGGGGCGTTCGCCTGTGTGACGCTCATCCAATTCATCAGCGGCCGCATCGACGGTGTGGCCTCGATGGTGTTCCTGCTGGCGGTGTTTTTTGTTTCCATGTACACCGACGGCTACTGGTGGGGCGTGGCCGGTTCTGTCATCAGCGTGCTGGCGGTCAACTTCGCGTTCCGCGCACCCTACTTTGCCTTCAACTTCACCATCCCGGAGAACATCTTCTCCGGCGTGGTGATGCTGGTGGTCTCCTTCATGACGAGTACCCTGACCACCCGCATCAAAAAGCAGGAGCAGCTGCGGATGGAGAGCGAGACAGAGAAAATGCGGGCCAACCTCCTGCGGGCTGTCTCCCACGACCTGCGCACTCCGCTGACGTCCATCTATGGGGCCTGCTCTACGGTCATCGACAACTACGACTCGCTGGGCCGGGAGCAGAAGATAAAGCTCCTTTCCGAGGCCTGTGCCGACGCCCAGTGGCTCAACCGGATGGTGGAGAATCTGCTCTCCGTCACCCGCATCGACGCCGACGGCGTCGCCATCCAGAAGACGCCCACCGTGCTGGAAGAGCTGGTGGATACGGTGCTGGTGCGGTTCCAGAAGCTCCACCCCGGCGTACCGGTGGAAGTAAAGCTTCCGGATGACTTCATCGTCATCCCGATGGACTCCATGCTTATCCAGCAGGTGCTGACGAACCTTTTGGAAAATGCGGTGCTCCACGCCAAGGGGATGACCTGCCTGACGCTGCGGGTGTTCACGCTGGGGCAGCGGGCGGTGTTTGAAGTCATTGACAACGGCTGCGGCATCCCGAAAGAGCGGCTCAAGACCCTCTTCACCGGCACGACCCTGACGCAGGATACCTCGTCGGGCGGCAAGCACGGCATGGGCATCGGGCTGTCGGTATGCGCGGCCATCATCAAAGCCCACGGCGGCGAGATAAAGGCCGAGAGCACGCCCGGCGAGGGTACGACCATCCGGTTCTGGCTGGAGACCGAAGAAGTGGATACGGAGGAAACAGAGGATGAGCAATAATAAATTCAAGGTACTTATCATCGAGGATGAGGCGAACATCTGCAGCTTCATCCAGACCCTGCTGGAGACCAACGGTTATCAGGCGCTGGTAGCCCAGACCTGCGTGATGGGCATGACCATGTTCATCTCCTATAACCCGGACCTCGTCATCCTGGACCTCGGCCTGCCCGACCGGGACGGTCTGGACGCCATCCGCTCCATCCGGCAGAAGTATCTGACTCCCATCATCGTCCTGTCGGCGCGCACCACCGAGCAGGATAAGATCGAGGCCCTCGACCTCGGTGCCAACGACTATATCACCAAGCCCTTCGGCACCGGTGAGCTGCTGGCTCGGGTGCGGGCTGCGCTGCGGGTGAACCGCTATGGCGGCGGGAACTTGCCCGGCGGGGTGTTCAGCGCACAGGGCCTCACCATCAACTACGAGCGCCGCAAGGTGTTCGTGGACGGGCAGGAGGTGCGCCTGACCCAGACGGAATACAACATCGTGGCTTTCCTGTCCGAGCACGCCGGGCGCGTGATGACCTATGCGGCCATCGTCCGGGCCATCTGGGGCGACACGGACGCCAGCAGCACCAAGAAGCTGCAGGTGAATATGGCCAATATCCGCAAAAAGCTGGGCAGCCGCCCGGGCAGCAATACTTATATCCTCAACGAGCTTGGCGTCGGCTATCGGATGATAGAAGAAGACGCAAAGCCTCTGGAACCTGCGGAGGAGACGAAATGACACTGGCGCTGAGCCTGTTTGTCCTGTTTTATATTTTGATGCTGGCGGTGCAGCAGTACCGCCCCTGGGTCGCGCTGGGCGGGGCCGGGGCGTTCCTGCTGCTGGGAAAGCTGGGCGTGTATGATTTCACGCTGGCGGACGCCGCCCGGGCCGTAGACTTCAATGTCCTGCTGATGATGGCGGGAATGATGGGTACGGTCTTTCTTTTTATCCAGAGCAAGATGCCCGCCCGGCTGGCTGAGGAGCTCATTGCCCATGTGCCGGATGTCCGGTGGGCTGTGTCGGTGCTGGCTTTGCTGGCGGGGTTCATCAGTGCCTTTGTGGACAATGTGGCCACCGTGCTGATGGTGGCTCCGGTAGGGCTTGCCATCGCCCGGCGGCTGAAACTGTCGCCGGTGCCGGTGCTCATCGCCATTGCGGTGTCGTCCAATTTACAGGGCGCGGCAACGCTGGTGGGGGACACCACGAGCATCCTGCTGGGCGGCTTTGCGGGGATGAATTTCTTCGATTTCTTCTGGATGGAGGGTCGGCCCGGCATCTTTTGGAGCGTGGAGCTGGGAGCGCTGGCCTCGCTGGGGGTGCTGTTCTGGCTGTTCCGGGACCAGCGCCAGCCCGTCCATGTCACGGTGGAAACGGAGGTGGAGGACGACGTCCCCACGGCGCTTCTCCTGCTGACGGTAGGTCTGCTCATCGCGGCGTCTTTCCTGCCTGAGCCTTCTGGCGGCGTGCTGCATCTGCTCTATACCTTGCGCAGCGGGCTCGTCTGCATGGGGCTGTGCCTCTTCGGTGCCGCCCGCGCCTGCTGGCGCAGCCGCTCCCTGAAGCCGCTGGCCGAGACGTTCCGGGCGCTGGACTATGACACCCTGCTGCTGCTCTTCAGCCTCTTTATTCTGCTGGAAGGAGTGAGCAGGGCGGGAGTCATCGACGCGGCGGCGCAGCTGTTCCACTCCGCAGCCGGAGACGAGCCGCTGCATCTTTATCTGCTGCTGGTGGCTGCGTCGGTGGGGCTGTCGGCCTTCATCGACAATATCCCCTATGTGGCGGCTATGCTGCCGGTGGTGCAGGGCGTCGCCGCCCTCATGAACGGCGGCGCGGGCATTGAGCCGGAGCTGTTCTACTTCGGTCTGCTTACCGGCGCGACGCTGGGCGGCAACCTGACCCCCATCGGCGCGTCAGCCAACATCGCGGCCATCGGTATTCTCCGCAAGAACGGTGAGACTGTTCGTACCCGGGACTTCCTGCGCATCGGTGTGCCGTTCACGTTGGCAGCGGTCCTCGTGGGGGCGGGGAGCCTCTGGCTGTTCTGGGGCATCTGAGAAAATTCAGGAAAAACTGCAAAATAAGAAGCGTGGTCTGGCAGACATCTGCCCCGGCAGTAGGCATCACCGGGGCAGATGCCTGTGTTTTTGCGCGCAGGGACGCAAGATAAAATATGCGGAAAAGAATGCAAAAACTTTTTTGAAAAAACGCTTGACTTTCCCGCTTTCCGTGGTATAATAACTATCGTTCCGAGCCGAACGGCAGCGAACAAAACAGAATATGCGGATATGGCGGAATTGGCAGACGCGTTAGATTCAGGTTCTAATCGGGGCAACTCGGTGGAGGTTCAAGTCCTCTTATCCGCACCAAACAATGAAAATCCGAACCTTTTCTCGATAGGAGAAGGGTTCGGATTTTTCGTTTTCTTTGGAAATGACAATTCCGGCTCGTTTCAGACCGCGGTGTGTCCAAAACCTTATCAGAAGAAAAACCGTGTAACGAAAGTCACAACTGTAAAGGTACCGTAAGGCAGAAAGGACACAAACATGAAGTGCGATGAAAGAGCCTGCAAATTCAACATAGACACCGGCTGCATGGAGCTGCTGCTCCGGGGTCGAGGATGTACTGGATGTGACTATGGCGCAGCAGACGGAACTGGACTACCTTACCTATAACGACCCGCTGGGCTACGCGGATTTGATTTTGAACGGTGATGCGGAGAAATATTTGAGGAATGTGACCGGTAGCCATGGATTAGAAGATTAAGCAAAGAAAGCGCAGGAGCATTTTGAGAATGTTCCTGCGCTTTCTTATACCTGTTCCATCAACTTGATGAATCCATCACACTATGGGCGGTCTGAAGATAACGCAGACGCAGAGGTTCTTGATACGCAGGGAAATGTCATTCCCGGTCTGTATGCCGCTGGCGAAACTACCGGCGGTGTGCATGGCGGCAACCGCATTGGCGGTAATGCCGTGTGCGACTTTGTTGTGTTTGGCCGGATCGCGGGTAACAACGCTTCGGTTTACACAGCAGATTAAGCGCAAACAAGAGCCACAGTAATAAAAATTAAGAGACAGGGCTGTTGCAAAATACAACACCCTGTTTTCAAACGGTACAACGAAAGAATTTTGACTGTATTTTTCTAAAATTAAAGCAAGTGCATCACATCTCCATCAAAAATTTTTGATTTTTGATGGAGATGTGATGCACTTGCTTTTTTGTGTTATTTGATTTTACGATTATTTTTGAGTCTTACTAGGGCTGTCTACGCCATTTTGCAACAGCCCCTTTTTGCCCGGCGGGCCGCAGCTGTTCGAATCCACCCTAGAAAGTGAAACTTCAGTTTTTTATAAAACAAAAAGCCCAGCGTATTTTCGTACGCTGAGCATTTTTGGTGGGCGCGGGTGGATTCGAACCACCGAAGCTGAAAAGCAGCAGATTTACAGTCTGTCCCCATTGGCCACTCGGGAACACGCCCATATACAGTTTTTCGCAGTCACGGACTGCCTGTATATATTACCACTTGGGGGCGTATTTGTCAACTGCTTTTTACAGCTTTTTCAGAAAAGAAGCTGACCGCACGGCTCAGTCGCGGGGACGGCCATAGCGGTGGACTTTTTTGGAGGAATGGCGGGTGCGGGGGGAGTTGAGCAGGACCCACGCCACATAGATGATGGCGCAGATGGCGCTGACGACGAGCACTACCTTGAGGTAGAGGCTGCCGAAGAACTCCTGCAGCTTCGAGAAAGAGTAGAGCAGGCTGCTCCGGCTCACGTCCTGCCCGGCGATGAGGTTGACCATGCCGATGGTCTCGCCGGCCAGCTTCAGCTCCACGGTGCCGACAACATCGCCCTGCTGGACGGGGGCGCAGACATAGTCGGGCAGATGGAAGTATTTCTGGGTCACGGTGCCGTCGCCCGAAGAGGGCAGCAGGGTCATCATGCTGTTGTCGGGGTAGAGCTTGAGGGTGTCGGTGTCGGAGGAATACTTCACGGGGATCTCTGCCAGAGCAAGGTCGGTGTCCAGTGCAGGCTGGATGGAAAAGCTCTGGAACACCCAGTCGATGAGGCGGGTCGTTTCGTAGAGGGCCGGGCGGCGGTTGGCGTAACCGTAGGTGTCACAGGTGTCGGGGCTCTGCATGATGCAGAAGATATAGGTGGAGCCGTCCTGATTGGCCCACGAAACATAGCTCTGGTCGCCGTGGTCGTTTTTGTAGGCCATCACATCGCACATACCACCCTGCATAGACTTGCGGTAGAAGCTGCCGCCGCTGGTCTTGTTGAGGGCGACGTTCTGGTTCAGCAGCACGAAACTCTTGGTGTGCTTTTCCTTGGCGGGCATGGTGAAGGCGGGGGCCGACGAGATGTCCACGAAGGCGTCAAAGCTCATCAGATACCGTAGGATGAGGTACATATCCACGGCAGTAGTCACATTGCCGCTGTCGAGGCCGCAGGCGTCCGTCCAGGTGCTTCCGGTGGTGCCGATGCGCTGGGAAAGGGTGTTCATCTGGCTCACCCAGCCTGCGAGGTCGCCGCCCGAAAGACTATAGGCGAGGCCCATCGCGGCCTCGTTGGCGTTGCGCAGAAGCATGGCGTAGACAGCTTCCCGGTAGGTGAAGGTCTCATTGGAGCGCATATCGGCATTGTCACTGTTGTGGACGTAATCCGAGATGGCGAAAGGCATCTGGAAGGTGTTGTCGAGCTGGTCGGCGTAATTCGTCAGCAGCAGCGCGATGGTCATATATTTGGTCAGGCCCCCGGCAGGCACCTGACGGGAGCTGTCCTTGTCGTAGACGATGATGTTGGTGTCGGTGTTGACGATGTAGGCGCTCTTGGCCTGCACCTCGTAGAAGAGGCTGGGGTCGAACATGGCCGAAGCCGGCGCGCACAGGCAGCTCAGCAGCAGGACAAGGCTCAGAAATAGGGTGACGATACGTTTCATGTGGACATTTTCCTCAAAAAGCGATAATATATTAGAGTATCGGACAAAATGTGCTGTCCGTTCTTACGGGACAAAAACAGGCTCAGCGAAGGGCCTTATACTCTATAATAACAGGTTTGGCGGGGCGTGACAAGGCTTTTGGGTCGATTTCACACTCCGCAAAAGGAGGCAGAGGATGGTATATCTTACGGGCGACACCCACGGCGAGCTGGATCGCTTCAAAGACGGGGAGCTGCGCCGGGCCGGCAAGGGCGATCTCGTCGTTGTGCTGGGCGATTTTGGCTTTGTGTGGGACGGCAGCAAGGCCGAGCAGAAGAATCTGGACTGGCTGCGCAAGCGGCCTTACACCATCCTTTTCCTCGATGGCAGCCACGAGAACTATGACCTGCTGGAACAGTACCCCACCGAAGAGCGGTTCGGCGGGCTGGTGCAGCCGCTGGGCGGCAATGTGTACCACGTCTGCCGGGGCAGCGTACTGGAACTGGAAGGGAAGAAGTACCTCTGCTTCGGCGGAGCGGAAAGCCCGGACAAGGAAGAGCGGGAAGTCCACGTCAACTGGTGGCCGCAGGAGATGCCCTCGGACGAGGAATACGCCCGCTGCGAGGCCGCGCTGGAAGCGAACGGCTGGCAGGTAGATTATGTGCTGACCCACGACGCGCCAAGCAAATTTCTGGATTTCAGCGTGCTGGCTGAGGGCGAGAATAACCGGCTGCACCTCTTCCTCGACAAGGTCGTCATGAAAACGACTTATGAGAAATGGTTCTTCGGCTGCCATCACAAGGATGTGCAGCTCTCTACCAAGAGCCGCTGCCTCTTCTGCGATGTAGTGAGCATCGGCGAGAAGAAGCTGTGGTGGAAGAGAAGATAACGAAAAAGGACTGCCGCGGGCAGTCCTTTTTCGTTGCTCAATTCATTGTTCCGGCTTTGTCGAACATCTGCTCCACCTGACGGGCCAGCAGGGCGTGTTCGGGCCGCTCGAGAAGCGGGTCTTCGGCCAGAAGGGCCACAGCCTCGCTCTGGGCCGCGTGGAGGGTGCGGGTGTCGTTCATCAAATCGGCGATCTGCAAGGTCGGCAGACCGTGCTGGCGGCTTCCGAAGAAGTCGCCGGGGCCGCGGGTCTCGAGGTCGTACTGCGCCACGGCGAAGCCGTCTGAGGTGGAGCAGAGGAACTTGAGCCGCTTCTGCACCGACTCCGATGCATTGTCGCTGACGAGGAAGCACCAGCTTTCCGCCGCGCCGCGTCCCACACGCCCGCGCAGCTGGTGCAGTGCGCTCAGGCCGTACCGCTCGGCGTTTTCGATGACCATGACCGTCGCATTCGGCACGTCCACGCCGACTTCGATGACGGTGGTGGACACGAGGGCGTCCAGACGTCCGGATTTGAAGTCATCCATCACCTCGGCTTTTTCCTTCGGCTTGAGCTTGCCGTGCATCAGGCCCACCCGGCGGTCCGGCAGACAGGTTTTTGCGATGTCCTCATAGTAGCTCTTGACGGCGTTCAGGCCGCTGCCGCCCACGTCCTCGATGGCAGGACAGACGATATACACCTGTCGTCCGGAATCGATTTCTCTATCAAGGAAGCCGTAGAGGTCGGCCCGCTTTTTGCCGGTGATGCAGCGGGTCTTGACGGGCTTGCGGCCCGGCGGCAGCTCGTCGAGGATGGAGATGTCGAGGTCGCCGTACATCAGCAGCCCCAGCGTCCGGGGGATGGGGGTGGCGCTCATGACCAGCAGGTGGGGATTCGCGGCCTTTTCGGCCAGCAGGCCCCGCTGGCGCACACCGAAGCGGTGCTGTTCGTCCACAACGGCCAGACCCAGCCGGGCGAACTCCACGCCCTCGCTGAGGATGGCGTGGGTGCCTACGATAAGGTCGGCCTCGTCGTTCCGGATGGCGGCGAGGGTGGTGCGCCGTGCGGCGGCTTTCATGCCGCCGGTGAGCAGGGCCACCCGCATCCCAAAGGGGGAGAGCAGGCGGTTCAGGTTCTCGGCGTGCTGGCTGGCCAGAATCTCGGTGGGGGCCAGCAGTGCGGCCTGATACCCGGCCCGGATGCAGGCCCAGATGGCCGCAGCAGCCACCAGCGTTTTGCCGCTGCCCACGTCGCCCTGCAAAAGGCGGTTCATGGACGTTTCGCCCGACATGTCGGTCAGGATCTCTTCCACGGCCCGCCGCTGTGCGCCGGTGGGGGAGAAGGACAGGGACTCCCAGAAAGGGGAGGCGTCGGCTTTCTTCATCGGCGCGCCGGTGGAGGCCGCGCCGTGGTTCTTCATCCGGCCGATACCCAGCTGTAAGACCAGAAGCTCTTCGTAGATGAGCCGCCGCCGCGCCGCAAAGGCTTCCTCCTCCGTGGCGGGGCAGTGGATGGCCCGGACGGCGTCGGCCTTGGAGAGCAGGCGGTATTTTTTCAGCATCTCAGAGGGCAGCGGGTCGGGCAGAAGCTCCGCGTGGGGGAGGAGCTGGCGGACGCACTTGGCGATGGCGCTGCTGGTCAGCCCCTCGGTCTGGGGGTAGACGGCCTCGAAAGGCGACGACTTCACCTGCGCGTCGGTGCGCACCTGCGGGTTGACCATCTGACGGCGGAGCATCCCGCCCGTCACGATGCCCTGAAAATAGTATTCCTGCCCCAGTTCCAGCTTCTGGGCGGCGTATGGATTATTGAACCACGTGATCTCGAGGCTGGATACATCGTCTCCGGCGGTGATGCGCTCCATCCGCCGCCCGCCCGGCAGGATGCGCCCGCCGGGCTTTGCAAACACTTCGGCCTTCACGACGCACTCGGTGTCGGCGGGGGCCTCGGCGATGGAGTAGGGTTTTGAAAAATCCAGATACCGGCGGGGATAGTGGCAGAGCAGGTCGCTGAGGGTCAGGATGCCCAGCTTCTCGAACCGCTCGGCAGTCTTGGGGCCGACGCCCTTGAGATAGCGTACCGGGGTGTCCGGCGTGAGGGTGGTGTGAAGTTCGGCAGGCATGGCGCGGCCTCCTTTCAGGGAAAATGATAGTATGCCCATTGTATCACGGCAGAGGGCAAAAGAAAAGCGCCCTGCCGGAGCGGGGCGCGGAAAAGCATTCAGACTTTACTGTCCTTCTTGAACGAGCCTTTGAACCCTTCCCAGAGGGAAACGACCCGGGGCCGGGGCAGAAAGTAGTTGACCAGCAGCGCTGCGATGACGCCAATGGCGGTGTCGAAGATGCGGTTGAGAGCGTAGCTCATATAGGTCTCAATGGGAGTGCTGAACAAAACGATGCAGAGCACCACGATGGACAGCGCTGACTTTTTTAGCATAGCACAGAGCGAAGAGGGGAGACAAGCTTTTCTGCATAAGTAGATTATTTAACGAGCGAAACAACAAAAAAATCCCGGATGCCTCAGCACCCGGGAATCTTTTGGAGGTGACGACCAGATTTGAACTGGTGGATGAGGGTTTTG